>TARA_B110000503_G_scaffold36104_1_pt1 | contig 11467 bp, 12 predicted proteins | sample TARA_B110000503 | Tara Oceans TARA_B110000503 (sample SAMEA4397472) | marine metagenome | biome: Polar Biome; feature: [SRF] surface water layer (ENVO:00010504); material: water (ENVO:00002006), including particulate matter (ENVO:01000060) such as... | depth 5 m
GCATTTGCAATTTCGTATGTTCTCCTTGGCGCGACCACAAATAAGTCGATTGCAGTCCTTGCGCTAGTTATTTATGGAATATTTCCAGCTCTCACAGATGGTGTGGGTAAAGCCTGGATTGCAAAATTGAGTTTGCCCGAACACCGAGGTAGAGCGCAGGGTGTTTACCAAGCATCGATGAGCTTTGCAGTGCTAGGAGCAGGTATCTGGGGTGGTGCCTTCTGGTCTAAAGGTTCTACCCAACCAGTTTTAATCCTTGCGGGAGTTGGAGCTGGCTTAGGTGCGATCTACTTCGGGAGCAGGTTCTTCTTCGAGCGCTTCGCGCACAGAAGCTAAACGTCTTTCAACCTCATTAGCTTCATCCATTCGACCGAGCTTGCGCATCACTGCCACCATGCGCGATTCGATATCGAGTATGAATTCAAAATCTTTCGGTTCATCCTCTGCGACAATTTGAAGCACGCCATCGAGAGTCAACAGACCATCTTCTAATTTTTCAAGAAGAATTTCTGCCTTTCCATATTCAAATAAGGCGAAAGTTTCGCGTCTGTGATCATGGGCCGTTTCAAAGACATCTATCGATTTACGTGCTGCATCGAGGGCTTTCTCGCCTTCGCCAAGTTCTACGAAACAGGAAGCAATCTTCTGATCGCAACGCGCGATATGAATGACTTCCTTTTCAAGTTTGAACATTTTTCGCGCCTCTTGAAAACAGATAATTGCTTCTGTGTAATTCTTTAACTCGCGCTGAGCGCACCCAATCAGATGCATATCGTTTGCAGCCCCAATTGTGTTGCCATCTACAAGATGTTCTTGCGAACATTCGTACATCGTCTCGATTACTTTTTCATATTTCTTTGATGAATACCACCACTCGCCGAGCGTGCATGCGAGTTCAAGAGCAATAGGTGATTTGTTTTCTCGTAAAATTGCTACCGCCTGGCTCATGGCAGTTGCAGCTTCATCCATTCGCTTCAATTGATTAAGGTTGTAACCGATTGCTGAATAAGCTTGTGCTAAACCTTCGCTGGGAGCAGAAGCTCCAAGTTCGGAGAAAATATCTCGTGCGGTTTCTGCGAGAGCGAGCGCTTCATCATATTGACCTCGCGCAAAAATTCGAGCAGAGAGTTCGTAATAGGTATTGGCACGTTCTTCTCCTTGGACCTCGGGGATTCGATCCCAGAGCATCTCCTCGGTGACAAGCTCATCCTGGCCTTCATCTTCATTCATCGAATAGACCTCCCCGATACGCTCGCAGATTCCTGCACTCTAGTCCCAACGCTCGCTCTGGCGCGGTTATTTCCCCTTGGAGATTCCCGAGAATTCACCTATCCTTCACTCGCTTTCAAGATGCAGATGCGAATGATTTGCATTAAAATCGGCCCATGCATATTCCTGACGGATTCATTGATATCCCCACGTCAGCAGCCTTTGCTGCCATAGCTGCCGCAGCGGTTGCCATCTCTCTTAAGGGTGCGAAATCTTCCCTCGATGAGAAGACAGCTCCTCTAGCAGGCCTCACAGCGACCTTTATCTTTGCTGTACAGATGCTTAACTTTCCAGTTGCGGCCGGAACTAGCGGTCACCTCTTGGGGGGCGCCCTTGCTGCAGTCTTAATCGGCCCGTTTGCGGCGACCCTTGCAATCACCGTCGTCTTGCTCATGCAAGGTTTGCTCTTTGCAGATGGCGGCCTAAGCGCCATGGGTCTGAATGTCTTTAACATGTCCGTGGTCGGCGTTTGGGTTGGGTACACGATTTTCCTACTAGTTAAGAAGCTTCTTCCGCGATCAAAATCTTCTATCGCTATCGCAGCAACAATCGGTGCTCTTCTATCTGTACCTGCGGCAGCCGCTAGCTTCGGGCTCCAGTATGCACTAGGTGGAACATCAACTTTCTCAATCGGTGCTGTATTTACCGCCATGATCGGTACTCACATCTTGATAGGTATTGGCGAGGCGATTATCACCGGCTTCGCAGTTGCAGCTGTGATGGCTAGCAGGTCAGATCTGGTCTATGGATTTAAAGGCGAAACAACGCCATTAGAGGTAAGGACTCACAATGAATAAAGGCGAGGCAAAGAAGAGTAATAAATTATTAATTGGCGGTTTCATGCTCTCTATTTTTCTCGCTGGCGTTCTCTCCTTCTATGCATCTTCTAGCCATGATGGACTTGTGAAGGTTGCCGGAGAAATCGGCTTTATTGATTCGGCAAAAGACCATTCTTTCGGTTCGGGTCCTTTGGCCAATTACGGTATCAAGGGTGTTGAAAATCAACGTCTTTCAACAGGTTTGGCTGGAGTTATCGGTATTACAGCAACTGGTTTAATCTCCTACGGACTCTTCTATGTAGTTCGACGCAAGAATGGTGTAGAAAAGTAAACGCCAAGAGCTCAACCCTCAATCAAGTTCACTCTCATGGCCACCACCATGGCCATGATGTTGGCGAACGGCTATATATCCATCGCCATTCGCTTCTGCATTCGCTACCCCCTCATGTCAAGATAGTCAGCGTTTTAGCATTTATTCTTTCGGTGGTTGCTACACCAATTTCAGAGTGGCAAGCATTTATAGCTTTCCTTGCGCTAGTAATTACAGCTTCGCTCATCGCTAAGATTGAAATTACAACTCTCTTAAAGCGCGCAGTGATTGAAGTTCCATTTATTCTCTTTGCAATACTGATGCCATTTTTCGGAACCGGTGAAAAATTCTCGGTTGGACCTTTAGACCTCTATCGTGCGGGACTGCTAGCTGGCGCATCAATCGTAGCCAAGGGAACTTTAGGCGTTCTCTGCGCAGTCCTACTTTCTACAACAACTACGGCTCGTGAGTTACTTCGTGGGCTAGAGCGCCTTCGGTTGCCTATCGTTATGGTCCAGATTGCCTCCTTTATGTTGCGCTACATCAATGTCATTAGCGATGAGATGCAACGAATGAAAGTTGCTCGTGAATCTCGTGGGTTTGAGGCGACTGGGATCAAGCATTGGAAAATCCTTGCAACTTCTGCTGCTGCCCTCTTTATCCGTTCATATGAACGTGGAGAGCGGGTGCACCTTGCAATGCTCTCCCGTGGCTTTGATGGAAATCTGCCACAGAGTGAACTCCGACGCGTGGGTGTTAACGTATGGTTGAAGGCGCTATCTATTTCAATTATTGCCTTACTTATTTCGATACTGACTCAAGTGATTGGTTAAATCAATGACAACTGCACCTAGCCTTGTTATCACAAATCTCGCATTCGCCTATCCGGACGGCAACCAAGCTCTTTATGGAGTGAACCTCATTGTTAACCAAGGTGAACGCGTTGCACTACTGGGTCCAAATGGCGCAGGTAAGACAACTCTTGTTCTCCATATGAACGGCATCCATCCTGCAATGCAAGGAGAAATATCAATTGCAGGCCAGATTGTCGATGCCAAGGATAAAGAAGCGCTCAAGAGAATTCGATCTAAAGTAGGCATTGTCTTTCAAGATCCAGATGACCAGCTATTTATGCCAACTGTCGGCGAAGATATTGCATTTGGGCCTTATAACATGGGTAAACGTGGCGCAGAACTTGATGCCATTGTTGATCAAGCTCTCGCACAAGTTGGAATGAGCGAGTTCAAAGACCGCCCGCCTCATCACCTCTCATTCGGACAACGTAGACGTATTGCAGTTGCAACAGTGCTTGCCATGAAGCCCGAAATTCTTGTTATGGATGAGCCATCATCTAACTTAGATCCAGCGAGCCGACGAGAGCTTGCAGATATTTTAAGAGCGCTCGATGTCACCATAGTGATGGTTACCCACGATCTGCCTTATGCCTATGAGCTTTGTGAGCGTGCCGTAATTTTGTCAGGTGGAATTATCGTGGCCGATTCAAGTACTGAATCTATTCTGAAGAATGCCGACCTTCTGGCATCCCACCGCCTCGAGCTACCTGTTGGTTTCTCGCTTTCTTAAAGGTATTCGTTCCTGAGCAATTGCTGCTCCTAGAAGCACGACTAACGCACCTACAGGTTCATGCCATGTTAGATGTTCATTGAGAAAAGCTAGCCCAACAATCACAGCAACGAGTGGGGTCAGATACGTGACGCTACTTGCGATCGCACTTCCCGCCAGCTCCATCACTCGAAAATTCCAGAGGTAGGCAAAGCCACTTCCAAAAATTCCAAGAGCTAGCATTCCAAGAACCGGGCCAAGAGAATAGTTATCGCTCGAAATTCCGTCGATGAGATAGAAGGGCAGCAGGGTAACTGCTGCCAAAGTTAGCTGCATTGCAACAATGGATTCTGGTTGCAACCTGTAAGGCATAACGAATCGACGTGTATAGGGAAATGAAAACCCATAACAAGTGACGGCAAGAAGCAGGACGAGAATTGCCCACAACGGGTTATCGCCTAGCCCTTTCCAGGCGCCAAGAACAATAAGAACACCAGAGAAGCCGATTGCAAGGCCGACAATCTGAAAAGGCTTGGGCTTCTCTTCTCGATTGACAACCAAGATTGCAATAAGTGTCATGAGTGGCGTTACTGCATTGATGATTCCTGCAAGAATTGAAGTGACTTCTGTTTCTGCTAAAGCAAAGAGAATTCCAGGAAATACGTTAAGAAGTAAGGCGACAATCCAGAGATGAAAGCGAATGGCTCGACCTTGAGGGAGAGTAAAACCTTGTACCCGCGCAACGATGAGAAGCGTGACGGCGCCCAGTGCGCAACGCCCAAATGCGACTCCAAATGGGGTGAGGAATTCAAGGCCCAACTTAATAAAGATAAAAGAACAGCCCCACACGACGCCAACGGCGAGGTATGGGGCTGCCCACTGAGAACTCTTCTTAGGTGTAGCTGAGCGAGAAAGCACCTAGCAATGATGACACAACCATCCAGATCCACCAGACGTTAACGATATCTACTTGCCAATGATCCGCTTTGTAGAGACCAAGACGTGATCGATTCCAGTTTCCAAGTGAAATGAAAGCTGTCAGCGCGAGGTGGACAGTGTTCATAATCGCAAACATGTACCAACATGAGACATATCCACCATCCCAGAAAGTGAAAGAAACTGCACCAAATTGCTGAAGTTGCACTACGAGCGCGACAGCTGAAATCACAAACGCTAGAAGACCAAAAGTCTTAAGACCACTTTGATTTCCCTTGCGCACGTTTCTGAGTGCGATGAAGTGTGCAATTAATCCGACTGCAGCGATAGCTGTAATTCTCCAAGCGGCAGAGCTTGAAACAGCCACAATTGCTGGATCATCTTCAGTTGCTGCAGGAAGCCACATATCGTTTACATTCTGAGCCTTGAGGTAGAAGTAAACAAAGACCATGCTGAGTGCAAAGGCAATATCTGCAACCAACAGAAGGATTACTCCAAGTCGGTTACGACTACCAACTACATCTGGGTGTTCGTGATGTGGGTTGGCGTGTGCATGTGTATCGAGGCTCATTAGTTCTTCCTTCCGTAACCGTAGACATCTTCTGTAACAACAGGAAGTGTTTCAAAGTTCTCAAGTGGGACTGGGTATGGAACTGTCCACTCGAGTGATTTTGCATGCCATGGATTCATTGGAGCCTTGACTCCAGATCTCCATGAACCAATCACGGCTGCTAGAAGTATCAACATTCCAGTCATGATTGTTGCTGCGCCAATAGATGTGACGAGATTGCCATTATTGAATATTGCAGCGTATGCCTCAACACGGCGAGGCTGACCCATCAATCCAACGAAGAACATTCCCATAAAAGCAACGTTAAAGCCGATTTGAATAAACCAGAATGCAATCCACGATAACTTCTTATCAAGCATTCTTCCGGTCATCTTTGGGAACCAGTAAACAAGGGCTGCAATTGCACCAGTTAGCCCTGCTCCCATCAGCGTGTAGTGGAAGTGTGCTGTGACGTACATAGAACCGTGAAGGAATGCATCAGCCGGAACATCTGAAAGATAAATTCCTGTAACGCCGCCAATCATGAAGTTCCAGAGAAGCGCAAAGATGGACAACGTTGGAACTGTCATCCACAGTCGACCGCGCCAGAGAGTTCCGATCAGTACCAGGAAGAGCATTCCAGTTGGGATCGAGATGAGCTCTGTCGTTAACATAAATGGTGTGTTCAGTAGTGGAGCCCAACCTGATATATACATGTGGTGAGCCCAAACAAGCACAGAAAGACCAGAGATTCCAGCTATACCCATAACTGCAACGTTGAAGCTAAAGAGTGGTCGGCGTGTGAATACGGGCGCCATTTCCATCAATGCTGCAACTGCAGGAATAAGAATTACATAAACCTCAGGGTGTCCCATGATCCAGAAGAGGTTTTCATAGAGCCAACCGCTTCCACCACGAGCTGTGTCGTAGAAAGAAGTCCCGAGCGCGCGATCCATCCCTGAAAGTACTTGAGAAAGGAAGAACACTGGGAATGCTGGCAATGCAAGGGCAACGGATGCTACAACACCGTAGATGAAAATTGGTGTGCGATTCCAGGTCATTCCCTTGGCGCGCATACGCACAACTGTTGTTGTGATATTGGCACCAGCAACCATTGTTGAAAGCGCGAAGATGCAGATAAACATGATGTAACCATTCATGCCAAGTGGCGCCTGCCCTGCAAGAGGGTTGTAAGCAGACCATCCTGTTGAAATTCCACCAAGAAATTGACCCCAAATCAATGGAATTGCAGCTGCGACAATGAGCCAAAAGCTCAACGCGTTAAGGCGTGGGAATGCCATATCGCGTGCACCAATCATTATCGGCATGATGTAGTTTCCAAAAGGTCCTGTCACCATGATGATTGTTCCGACGATCATGATGATTCCGTGGGTACCAACAATGGAGTTATACGCCTGTGGGTGGATCCATCCACCTTCTGGCGTTCCAAGGTTTGCACGAATTAGCATGGCAAGAATTCCACCGATACCAAAGATGGTCATTGTGATGATCAGGTATTGAATACCCACGACCTTATGATCGGTTGTATATCGGAAGTAACGCTTTACTCCCATATCTTTACCTGCAAGGAACATATTCTCGTCGTGAGAAAGATCCTTGCCCATGACCCAGCGGAATGGAGCGACAAGCGCACCAATGCCGGTCATAAATCCAACAAACCAGCCAATCATTGATAACAGCGCAATTTTATCTTCGCGAGTAAAGAGTGGTGACTCTTCGACATCAGCTGGCAGATAAGCAAGTGCCAATCGCCATATAACAAAGGCGCTGATTGCCCCGAGTGCAAATGCAGTAAATATATTGAGGTGGCGAATGATGCCTACCTTAGGAGCCTGGCCTGATGTCGGCGCTGAACGTTCCATCACTGTTGTCATTAGGCAGTCTCTCCTTGATCGGTCCATGTTGTTTTACTCTGATCTGGTTGGCTTGCCAGCCACTTATCAAAGTTATATTGAGTTTCAACTATGACTTTGTTTTGCATATATGCGTGCAGTAAGCCACACAACTCGGCACATCTAATGTCGAAAGTTCCAGTTTTATTTGGAGTAACTGCAGTTTCTGTTATTTGACCAGGATTTGCATCAATCTTAATTCCCATCTGAACAATCCAGAATGAGTGCTTGACATCCATGCTTGTCACATGAAATACCACTGGCTTATTTACTGGTAAATGAAGTTGATTGCTTCGAACTCCTTTGGATCCAGGATAGTCATAGTTCCAAGCCCACTGTTGTCCAGTTACATTAATTTCAACTGCATCGCCATCAAGTAAGGCTTCGTTATCTTTCTGAATTGCAACCATTCCAACCGCTAGCGCAAAGAGGCAAAGTAGCGCAGAACCGACTAACCATGTGGCAACAGCGCGAGGTGAATCTTTGATTGCGTGATCGGCATCCGCAGGTGGAGTATCTCCGTAATGACGCTTGCCAAGTAACGCGGTAAGTGCAATAGCCGCAACGAGGGCCGCTACAGGAGCTGCCGCCCAAGTGAATATACGCATTAAGTGAATTACATTCGACATTACTTCAGATGCTGGGTCACCCATTGGGCGAACCTGAGCTTCTGTAGCAACAAATCCGATGATTGGAGTAAGAACTACCCAAAGTACAGCGGTCTTACGTACATCTTTACGTTTCCACCACTGCCCTTTGATATTTGAAGTACTTGCATCAGTCATTGGTCTTACCCCTTCACAGTAAAGTGGCCGGACATATAGCCCATGGTTGACATTGCAGCTCCGAATCGAGCGATAGTTCCGTCACCGCATGGGAATTCGCAGTTCCAGATATATTCGCCTTCTTCACCTGTAATAAATGTAAATGTTGTCTTTGATGGGAATCGGGTATATCCGCCTTCTTCTTCTGCAGCACTAACTTCATCATCGTTAGCGAGCATCAGTGGAACGTTGACAAATATTTGATCTTGCGCATCAGACATTCCGTGAATCGTAAATGTGTGGCCAACTGCATCTGTCGGAATATTTGTAATCTGTTCTTCTTGAGTTGCGTTAACTTGTTCTTCGGTGTCCCAACGCTGCACAAAAGTTGCAGCGCCAGTGACGGTTCCACGAACGTGTGCAAAGTAATCGTTGTTAAGAGTTTCGCCACCGTCGTAATTAAAGATTGTGATGGTTACTGCTGTATGGGCGGGAACCTGAAAATTCGTTCCAGTTGCTGCGTCAGAGAGAATTTCGCCATTAGGACCACCAAGTCCGTAGCTCACGTAATCTGGATGTGCACCACCACCTGCTCCGTGATGTCCACCAAATCCGCTATTCGGGTAGGTGTTGAGTGAAAGCGTTACCTGGGGATAGACCGTTCCATCCGGGGCTGTGTAAGTACCCGCGCTTTCTGCAACTGTTAATCCAGAATCATTCTTAGCTGCAGCCACATATGTACCGATTCCGGCGATTAAACCGAAACCTAAGACGACTGTGGTTAACGCAGCGAATATCCGCTTATTCATTAATTACTCACTCTCCGTTGAGATCTATCTCTTGGCACCAATACCTTGATGTGGGCTCTCTCACATAAGGGTAAACGCTCCCCACAGAGAAAGGAAGCCCTTTCGGGGTAATTTCACAAACTTTTCGCGCCAATTTTGACCCGCGGGTCTGCATAGGGTCTACCCTGCTGGCTTATGGAGATGCATCACCACGAGGTCGGGGTTTTAGGATCCTGGCAATTAGCCCCCGAAATACTGATTCTGATCTTGCTGCTGGGCTTTCTCTATCTTCGGTACCTAATTTCCAACACGAAACAGACCATTTTCTTCTTCTCCGGTCTGGTATCAATCATCGCGGTGGTCAACACCCCCATTGGGGCCAGATCTATGGATTACTTCTCACTCCACATGACTCAACACATCACCTTAATGATGATTACCGGGCCCCTTCTTGTTCTAGGAACCCCTGAGACCTTCCACCCTCAAGGGCAGCTATTTCGAGCACTGACACATCCCATCTTTACTTGGGTGGCATATGCAGCGCTCATGATCGGAGTCCACTTACCTGGCCCTCACGGATTCATTATGGATAACCCTTGGGCACATACCTATCTCGAAGTGCCACTTTATATAGCGCTGCCATACCTCTTCTACTTCAATCTTCTTGATCGCAATCTGACCAATCGTAGAATCTCTCCGGCGCTCTCTGTCATCTCTCTCTTTCTGATGATGGTTCCAGAAACCCTGACAGGCTTCTTCATCTATGTAAGCCGGGGCTCTCTCTATAACGAGATGTACACCCTTGATGATCAGCGTCGAGGTGGCTCACTGATGTGGTCAGGTGCGATGATCATCGATACCATCTGGATGTCATTTGCCGTCTATCACTGGATTAAATCTGAAGAGAAGAAGTCTGTTGAAATTGATGCTGAAATTGCAGCAGAGAGAGCTGCGAGCAATGGTTGATGAGGATTTCGAAGCTCCCGATTGGGTGCAGAACGATGAAGAGCTTAAACCCCTTACAGAGAAGCAGAAACGATACTTTATTGTAGGCCTTGCAGTTGTAATTCCATTCTGTATCTGGGCGGGATGGTTTGAATGGAATCGCGCCCACGAAGGTCATTGGCGTGCATGGGTTTACGCCTTTGAATGGCCCTTCTTCGCCATAGTGGCTGTCTATATGTATCGCCGATTCTTACGTGGAGATTGTCCAAAGATTCCACGTCCTAATTTGGAAGAGTTACAACAAGATAAGGACAACGATAAATAATTGTGGGCCCAGACAGGCTCGAACTGTCGACCCACGGATTAAAAGTCCGTTGCTCTACCGGCTGAGCTATAGGCCCCACTGTGTAACTGGCGCAGTCTACTCCCTGGAGAGAGACCTACAAATTGCCCTTCGCTTTAGAAGTACCGCATAAGCAGGTAAGGGAAGGAGATAAGGGTTGAAATGATAGTTACTGGGACTCCATATTTGGCGAAGTGCCAGAAGGAGATTTTGACGCCATTTGCATGGGCAAGACCAATAGCGACCACATTCGCGCTTGCTCCAACGATGGTTAAGTTTCCACCGAAATCTGCACCAAGTGCGAGTGACCACCACAGCCCATCGTTATTGATAGTAGTGATTGATTCCGTCAATTGAGTGACTACAGGGATCATGCTTGCAACGTATGGAATATTATCAACGATTCCAGAGACGATTGCTGAAACAAATAAAATCGCCGTACCAGCAACAGCTGCATTATCCCCAACTGCATCAGATATTAAATTTGAAAATTCCGCTAATGCGCCAACTTTAACCAGGGCCCCGACCATGATGAATAGTCCTGCAAAGAAGACAAGAGTCCCCCATTCAACATCCATGGCAAAATCTGCCGGCTTTAAATTACTAATAAGGACTAGAAGTCCGGCGCCCAAAAGTGCAACCAGCGCAGGCTCAAAGTGGGTCAAAGAATGAGCTGTGAAATTTATAACCACTAGAAGTAGAACAAACAAACTCTTTTTCATCAAAACTTTATTGGTGATAAAGCTTTTGGCATCAAGATGTTGAATAGCGGAACGATCTTCTTCTGTATTGACCAACTCTTTTCTAAATGACCATACCAAGAATGGCACGATGAAGACTATTACGACAAGAACGATTGGGGCCATGTTCACCAGAAAATCATTAAATTCAAGGTTTGCTTTGGAAGCAATAATAATGTTGGGAGGATCGCCAATAAGGGTGGCAGCCCCACCAATATTGGAGATAAAAACTTCTCCAAGGATGAACGGTACGGGGTTCACTTTTAGGTGAGAAGCGATTACAAAGGTCATAGGAACTGCCAGTAAAATTGTTGTCACGTTATCTAGTAGGGCGCTTGCAACTGCAACCAATAGAAGAATATAGACAAATGCTCGCTTCGGTTCGCCCTTGCCAAACTGGATGGATTTAATAGCCAAAAACTCGAAGAGTCCCGTTTTGTGGATGACTCCGACGATGATCATCATTCCGAGAAGGAGGAAGATGACATCCCAATCGATTCCGGTCTCATGGCTATAAAAAGCAGACTTAGTGTCAGTGGCTCCAATAATCGCCATCATGGCCGCTCC
>TARA_B110000503_G_scaffold8850_1_pt1 | contig 11441 bp, 13 predicted proteins | sample TARA_B110000503 | Tara Oceans TARA_B110000503 (sample SAMEA4397472) | marine metagenome | biome: Polar Biome; feature: [SRF] surface water layer (ENVO:00010504); material: water (ENVO:00002006), including particulate matter (ENVO:01000060) such as... | depth 5 m
CCTGCTGCATATAAAAAACATGTGGCTCCTGATGTAAATGCAGAATTATGGTTTACGCACGGTATTGCAAGCCCAGTCGGAACACGCCTCGACGATCCAGAATATCCAGGCGCTAGATTTGAAGAAGTATTTAAAGCTAAATGGAGGGAGTATCCAGCAGGCGAAGTTTACGAAGCATACAAACTTGTACGTGCTTTCCGTGACGGATTCCAAAAAGCGTTATGGGTAGGTAAAGATAATCCTAATGCAGACAAAATTATTGCTGCAATGCAGGCAATGATTAATGATCCAGTATCACGTGCAGCAATTGAAAAGAACGCTGGCAACTACCCATGGATCGTAGGTAAAGATGCTGTAGCACATACTACTAATATTCTTTCACTTGTACAAGAACAACCACTAAAAGACTTAGTTACATTTAGTAATGAAGCATTGGGATTAGCAAGTGTCTATAAACCAGAACTCATCCAATAAATATGTTCTAATGACAGGCGCACCCGGGTCACGATGGTCCGCGGTCGCCAGATCGATCTATTGGAGTAAAGACGTAGACCACACTGACTATACTGAAGAAAGGACTTATTCTATGAATGGTCCTGGACATACTGGAGCATATTGGGATCCGGGTATGGAGTTTAAGACATACGATTGGGATGGTCCATTTAGTGGTGACGGTGTAAGACTAATAAAATCTCATACTTTTGCTCATCAATTAGATCATCTAAAAGATCCAGGCTATCATAATAAAATACCAAGTTATCCTATTATTATGGTTTATCGTAATGACTATGAATGTATGAAGTGGTGGTTAGAGGCTGGTGGATTCGATATTACATATCCTAATTACAAACCTTATTATAAAGATGAGGAGAATATGTGGAAACAAATTCAACTTCAGAATGCAGATATTATGAAATTTATTTGGAAAAATAAAGATAGGGTAATTGAAACATTAGACAATTATCATACCGCAGATTTAGTTGGTATTAGTCGTTATGGTATAGAAGAAGGTTTTAATTATAAAACAAAGGATACAAAAGTATATGTCTATCGACCAAAAACTAGTTAACGAATACTTTGCTTTCTCGTGGAAATCAGGAGATGGGTGGTCCATTACCAATACATCCAACATTGTATCTAAGATTGGTCTAGATGAAACAGTATTAGATGTTGGTTGTGGTTATAATTCATTTAAACAGCTATTAGGTGATAGACTATATGCTTTTGATCCAGCTATCGCTTATGGTAACGAACTGTGTTCTTTAGAAGATTTTAATAGTGCCGGCAATCAATGGGACGTAGTCCTTTGTATGGGAAGTATTAACTTTGGTAATGAAGACCATATTGCATCTCAGATTAAAAAAGTTGTAAGTCTGACTAAGAAAGGTGGTAGGATTTACTGGAGACAGAATCCAGGCCAAGCAGATCATGATAATGAAGAATGTAAATTAATACCTTTCTTTAAGTGGACAGTAGAACGTAATTATTTTTTTGCTACCAAATTTGGCTGTCGAGTAATAGAATTTCAAATAGATAAACATAAAACAAAAAGTGATAGAGTAAGATTATATGCAGAATGGGTTAAAGAATAATATGAACTTTAAAACAGACTTTAAAAATCCTGCATTATTTTTCTCCGGCGGCGTAGAAAGTACACTACTGTATTATATATACGCTACGACAACAGAGTTGCCGTTAACGTTATATCTTATTGATAGAAATAATAATCCGATTAAGAAAGCACTAACAGTTTTTTCAAAAGTTAATAAAATAATAGATTTTAATCACGAACTAAAAATTGAGAGTATACCGGTTGGCCTAACACCGGTAGAACAAATAGCACATCTATATGAAAAAGTAAAATACAAACACGACATTATTCTTTACGGCGTTAATAAGTATCCAGACGATACTACTATAAGGCCAAGGACTATAATGAATTACAATACTGTAAGAAATGACAAATATGTTTATGCACCTTTCTTAGATATCGACAAAAGCGAAATTATTAAATTGTATTATGATTTTAAAATTGATTATTTACTTACAGATACACAGTCCTGCGGCGAAGATATGAAAGACCCGTGTAAAAACTGCTTCAATTGTAGGGAGCGAGAATGGGCATTTAACAGATTAGGCAAAGAAGTGATATGGGGAATCTAATTTAATAAATAGTTGCATAGGATACATAATGTTAAACAATAAAGAAAAATTACGCCAGACACTAAAAGAAAAACACATTGAAGGACAACTATGTCAGCGAAACTGGGATTTAACTCAAGAAATGCCAGAAGAGGATGTGCAAGTAATATTACATTCTGTGACACAGTGTCCGTCAAAGCAAAATTTAGATTATTATTCTGTAATTGCTATTCAAGATAGATCAATTATTGAAAATATATACTATAATTATACACTTACAGCAATGGGTAGAAAGAATCCGCAAATATTAGGACAGCTATTGTTAGTATTTGTTACGCATAAGCCTACATATGTAGATCGAAACAGAGAAATACGACATTTGTATAATGTTAAGGAAACTGTAGCACACCCTACTAAAGGTAATATGGATAAATCTATAATTGAAGATATGCATCATGCTATTGGTATTGCCGGCGGATTTGCAAATGTAACAGCAACAATGCTAGGATATAAAACTGGCTTTAACAGAAGATTTGATCACAAGGAAGTTCACAAAATAATTGGAGTACCTGAAGGCGACCGTGCTGTGTTAATGTTAGGCATAGGAGTTCCCGATTTATCAAGAGACAGAAAACAAGAACACTACGAAAATGCTGAAATATTAAGTTATCCTAAGATTCCAATTAATGTAAAAAGACTTTAATGAAATTATATCTAATATCGTATACACCTGGGTATTCTGCTGATTTTTTAGCTTCGCTAATACACAAAGATGAAAAATTCTATAATATTGATAATGTAGAAAGATCATCTGATAATAGATTTATGTTTCCTAACTTTACTAAAACGTTTTTTTCTAAAATGACACAGGATATTTCAAAATTTAAGTTAGACGACGACTACAAATACTTAAAAGAAACATACGGCAAGAATTTATGCATTAATGCTCATATGTTTGAAGAAATTAAAGGTCCTTACGAAAAAAAGATTAAGATATTTGGAAGTTCAGAAAGATCAAAAAGAATAGCATATACTATGTGGTGGTATAAATCTCATATAGAAAATGAGTTACCAACTCAAGAAAGATACGAAAAAATTATTAACGATACTACTGTGCCCGAACAGTTGAAAACAAATTATAGTAAATGGAAATATCTGTGCTGGGATAAACTTAAAAATGTAGATATGTCTTTATACAATTATATAAAAGAAATTTATAAATTTAATAGTGGCGCAGGCGGCACAAAAGCAGACTTTAACGACTTTGAAAATCTAGATTTAGACGAGTGGTTATATACTGATAATATTAATGTTAGTAATATTAATAGAATTTTTGATATACAAATTAATAAAGATAAGATAAGAACGTACAGAGACAAAAATTATAAAATATGTAAAGATATAGGTGTCGATCCTGACAGTAAATACTTCTTTAACCAATTGTATCAATACATCCTTAAAGAAATGAATGACGAAGGATATAATCTATACAAATCAGGATGTAGCATAATTTACTAATTAGAGGTTAAATACTGTATAGGAGTATTATATGGAATTGTTTTTAGCAATTATGGCAGGTATAATTTGGAGTCAAATAATTAGTCATTTTGGTGCCAGTATTCTGTTGCATCGATACTACTGTCACAAACAATTTAACGTACCGGTATGGTTTGAATGGATCGGCCTGTTTATGTTAAGTGTAGCATACATTAGAACTCCGATCGGATGGATAGCAAGTCATAGGATGCATCATACTTACTCAGATGGGCCTAAAGATCCACATGCAGCAAAGCATATAGGATTTTGGAAAGTATTATTTACTACTTGGGATATAAATTCTATTCCGCCTAAGTTTGCTAAAGACTTGTATAAAAATCCTAGGCTTGTATTTTTTCATAGACATTATATTAAAATTCTAATTGCTCATAATATTATTAGCTTTATTATTAGTCCCTACTTTTGGGTAGCGTATGCACTTGTTCCTTTTATATTTGCTAAAATAGGTTTTGGACTTTTAAATACTGTAGGACATCGTATTGAAGGTGGAGTAAATGTTCCATGGCTTAACTTCTTTATTGCAGGCGAAGGATTTCATAAAAATCATCACGACAACTTTAAAAGAGTTAGATTACACAGATGGGATACCAGCGGTTGGTTAGCTGAGAGGCTTTTTATAAATGATAAAGGATAAAGTAATTGTAATCGATAATGCTATAGATGAACAATTGATTACAGATTTTGTTAATACTGTTGATACTAAGTTATTTGTTGATGTTGGTAAATCAACTTATGCACAAACACAGACCGACTTTCAAATTAAATACTATACAGACAAGTTTCACGACAATCAAAAATATTCAAATATTCGAAACGCAATTTTTAATAAAATAGACGAAGTTGTTGGTTACAATATTCCTAGGCCGACTGTATCTCGGAACGCTTTTTTAAAATATAACGATCCTGGTATGCGATCGGCAATGCATGTTGAACACGAGGACGTTCATGGAAAATTAGGATTTTTATTTTATTTAACAACTGAAGATAGTGGATATCTTCGATGGGTAGACAAAGCAGGTGAAGATGCATACTTTCAAGAATACCCTAATGAAAGAACTGAATTTGTAAATAACTATAGCTATAGACAACTATATGGAAATATTCAAGTCCAACCTAAATATAATAGATTAGTAATCTTTGAAACATTAGGATCTCATCTAGTAGACGCATTGGAATCAAGTAATAACAGATTACCTCGACTTTGTATAATGGGTTGGCCTTTTTGTAAGGTATAAAATGAAGTTAGAAGAATTAAAATCTAATCAAGGAGTTACAGTAGCAGTAAGGGTGTTAGATAATTATGGCACAATTACTCCTGATGAGTTTATCGAACTTGTAAAAGAATACAGCATAGTTGTTTGGAAGAAACAAGATATTACATCAGCAGAATATGTTGATTTTCAAAAAAAGATAGGATACCACCAGCCTGCTGAAATGTGGTGTAACGATCCCAAACATCCAGAAATATTTAGAGTTACAAACAAAAAAATTAACGATTTCGGCGACGAAGGTTTGTTTAGTCACGGAGAACTTGACTGGCATTGTAACTTAGGGTTTACCCCTGACTCGGAAGAAATGATTAGCTTACGTGCAATTACTGTGCCTAAAGGATCTATCACTAGTTGGACAAACAGTTTGCCATATTGGGCTGGCCTAGATAAGGGCACACAACAGAAATTTACATCTTATTATATTCATCTTACAAATGATATAGATTCTACATATGAGAAAAAACTTTTACATTATATGTTGCCTGTTGCAGAAAACTCAGATTTTGATAAACAACGTAAATCTAGATCGATACAAAATACTATAAACTTTGACCAAGATCCTAATCTATACCCAGAATCTAGGTTTACTAAAGATAATTATCTTAGACTACATCCTAATCATCCATTAGGCATGAAAGGTATATATTTTCCACATTTAAATATGTGTGATATAGGAACATCTCAAGGAATGCCTTTAGAGAATCATAGAGAAGTATATGAGTCTATCCGTAAAGCATATATTGATGTAGATAATTATCATTACAATCACGAATGGGAAGAAGGAGATATTATCTTTGCAGATCAGTTTACTGGTGTACATAAAAGAAATAACGTCTGGGAAGAAAAGGGCATAGATTCTAATTCTAATGAAGGACTAAGATATTTAGAACGTACAGCATTTTGGTATAAAACACAGTATAGAAATCATACAGGGAGGTGTTTATAGTGGACAAGATTAATAAAGAAGATTTAATCCCAAAACTACAATCGGGTGACAAAGCATACGACTACGGAGTATTTGATAATATAGACGAAAAAAGTGCTAAACAGTCTGTGCGTCAAATACTAGAATATGAAAAGAATTATCCGTATAGCAGTATTACAAAAGAAATTCCCCACATTAAATTAGACATTCCTGAGTTTGATTACAAACGTGCCGAAGCAGAAGTTGCCGAAGCAATAGGTAGTGCTTTTATTCCTATCAACATGGCAACTACTGCTGAAACAATAGAAAATGGTCCTAATTATCATAGGCATTGGGCATCAAGGGCACTAATTAATTATACTCCTCATAGCCATTTATGGTTTAATAAACAAAGTAAAGAGTGTGCTACCCGTGATATGCCTAAATATCAGCCTCGTGCTTCTAGTATTATTGATTCTGTTTCAAGACTTAACCTAGACGATATGGAATATTACAAAACAGATCTATTTGACAGACTACCTTATATTACAAAATTTATATTTGATAATATATGCAATACTACATACAGGGCGTTTATTTGGAAAATGGGGCATGATGGTTATTTAAACTGGCACAATCACGCAAGGCTACCGTGGCACACTGATGTAATTGCAAACGACAAAGCTATTGTGCATATTCCAATAGTTACAGATCCTAAGATTAAAATGTTAGTACGTATGGATGACAACACTATATACAGTGAGCATTATGCTAACGGCGGCGCATATGTATTCAATAATGTAAAAGATCATGCTGTAGAAAATACATCAAGCATTGATAGGCTTCATGTTGCATTGTATGTTCCGTACCATGATGAGAAATTTATTAAACTACTTGATAAGAGTATATGACAGATATTTTATTATGTGCTATACCAAAACACGGAGTAAATGTACCCCCTCTTGCAATAGCTTATTTGCAAGGGGTATGTAAGTCGCATGGATTTAAAACAGATGTCCGGGATTTTAATTTAGAATTATGGAAAGATACAATTCATACAGAGTGGTGGGAAATTTGGAAAGAGTCAAATGAAACATTATACAAAGGTAAACGATTTTTTGAATTTTATAGTAGCGTATACAACACGTATATAGACAAATGGGCTAAAGAAATTGCTGATCATCCTGCCGAGTTTGTTGGAATTAGTTGTTTTAGTTATAGAAGTTTGCCCACATTAAAGTATTTGTCGCCTCTTATTAGAAAATACAATCCTAATAAAAAGATTATTGTAGGTGGCAGCCCTGTGTTTACATACCATGACTGGATTATAAAAAATAATCTAGCAGACTATGCTGTTTCTAACGAAGGCGAAAACGCACTATTAGAAATACTATATAACAAATGCAAGCCCGGACATATAATGCTTCCGCAGATACAAGATTTAAATGTGTTACCTAAGCCCGATTATTCTGGTTTAGATTTCAGTAGATATGTTCCGAGGGACCCCGGCGGATTAAGGGTGCGCGAGAATGATTATATGCGAGATTCTTATGAAGCAGGAATTATGGGCAGTAGAGGATGTATAAGACGGTGTACGTTTTGCGATGTAGAATCGTTCTATCCAAAGTTTCGATGGAGAAGTGCTGAAAATATATATGATGAAATGTTACATTTATTAGATAAAGGAATAAATCACATATACTTTTTTGATAGTTTAATCAACGGTAATCAAAAAGAATTAGAAAAGTTATGCGACTTAATTATAACTGACGGTTCTAAATTTAACAGTATCAAAGGTCTAGGTATTATAAAGCAAATGCCTGAGAGATTATATGAAAAAATGCAATGTGCTAATTTTAAACAACTGTCGATAGGCATTGAAAGTTTTAGCCCTAAGATACGTGAAGACATGAATAAAGGGTTTACTGACGAAACGCTAAAACAAAATCTCAATATGTATGCAAAGTACAATATTAATGTTGCATTACTACTTATTGTTGGATATCCTACGCAAACTGAAGAAGACCACTTAGAAGAATATCGTTGGATGCGCGATAACAAACATTACGCTAATAATCCAGTTGTCCGAGTTGAAATAGGCGGAACTATGCTAATACTTCCAGGTGCGCCTGTGTTTAAGAAAAAAATGTACAATTTGTTTTTAGATAAAGGTAAGGACTGGGTTAGCTTTCCGAATAATGAATCTAATACTATGGAAGTGCGTGTAAGACGTAGAGAAGATATAGAACGTTGGGCAGAAGAATTTGGCTTTAGAGTTGGCAGTACTTACGGTGACGGAGGACAAGTAATAGGCGATCCTGAAAAAGGAACAAACGCAGATTACAAACGTCCGCAAGATGATTTAGTATCTTTATATAACACTGATACAGATACTGACGAAGATAAAGAGTTTAAAGATTTTATAGGATGGGAAAGTGATCCTCTAAGACCTACTCACCAGCAGTAGGGTTAAGCATTTTATTTTTATAGTCTTGGATTTTATTAATAGTAACATCTCTCCATTCTTGCATTATATTATGACTTTCTTCTGCAGATTTCTTTTTAAAAATAAGTTTTTTTAGATCTTCTTCTTTGTAACCTAAGTTAATAATACGTCCTAGCCAACTATTCCCTACTAAATTCTTTTGATAAAAAATATCACTTGATTTAAATTCTTCATGTATTTGCATAGCTCTTTCAAATGTAAGGTAATTATTTTCCCAATTAATCATATGACCGCCAAATCGTCCTAATTCTTTATACCCATACTTTTCGGGATGCATTGCTATGTCATTCATAGGTCTACCATCATCTGATCTACGTAAATTAAGAGGTACTAAGTCAAATGAATCTAAAGGACAATCTTGACTAGATAGCCAATTAAATGTACTGTATATGTTTTCTTCTGTATCTTGTGGCAATCCTATAATAAAATTACCTGTCATAATAACATTATCTTTATATGTTTCGTTTAGATAATCGAGTGTTTTAACAATTCTATCTTTGCCTAATCCTTTACCTATAAGTTTACCTACGTTAGCATCCATAGTTTCTATTCCAAAAAACAAACCAGTAGCACCTGCTTCTTGTAGTAATTCGCGCATTTCAGGATATTTCCAAAATAAGTCTAGCCTTGCATAACTAGTCCAAGTAATTTTAAAAGGAAGACTAGTAAACACTTTATGTAAATGCTTTACTTTATCGATACTTTCGTTTATAATATCGTCGCTAAACAGATAATGCGTAGTTCCAAACAGTTCATAATTGCGAATTAGTTCTTCTCGAAGTTTACTATAGTCTTTAATATATTCGTTCTTCTTTTTACCAATAAGATCATACTGACAAAAACTGCATTTAAATATGCATCCTCTAGCAACTTCTAAAGGCAGACATTCTCCGTGTTCTATAAAATCGTCTCTTGTATAGATATTCTGTGTTTGAGAAAAATAATTTGAACTTACGTTGTGATCAGTTGTATTAATGTACTTACAACCGTTGATATCTTGCACTTTTAAATTGTTAGGCAAATTGCACAAGTGCTTATAAAATTCTTGCATACTTATATCAGCTTTACCTATAAAAAAGAAATCTATTCCGTTTATTCTAGTTGTGTTGCCTATTCTACTACCGCCGATTATAAGTTTGCAATTTTCATTTTTTATTTTAATACTATTTTTTAAATCTTCGAAGAAACTATTTTCAAACCCGTGCAAAGGCGTATTCATTCCTCTGTGCAATAGTGTGCTTGCTATCCCTACAAATACAGTATTTTTATTAACATACAACTCTATTAACTTTAGTACTTCGTCTTGAGTAAAACTTGTAAAACAATCTATAACTTTAACTTTAGCACCCAGTTCTCTAAGAGAGGTTGCTATTCTGTATACACCTGCATACTTTGCAAACCCAATATCTTCTGCAACATCTGAAAATAATAATACTTCTTTCATTTAAAATACTCTACTATTTCTTCGTAAGACTTGTCAAATATACTTATTTTAAATAGTATTCTAGGAAGGTTGCTATCGTTAGGAACACTATGATATTTTGTAACATCAAGTATAGCAGCACGATATTCAAATTCGTTATATTGCTCAGGCGGCGGCCCTTCTAGATCTTCTCCTGTAGTACTAAATTGTACTCGAGAATCATTACCATTTAATACATAATTAATGGCACATTTAGTTCCAGCATCAGTGTGCCACCATAATTGCCTATTAGGTTTAATCCAATAGTATCTTGCACGAGCATCGGCTCCAAAGAAGTCTGACCATTTCTTAGTTTCTTGATCTAAGAACGCAGTATCTCGAATTATTTTAAAATACGACTTGGGCGATCTTAATCTTTTATCAGTAAAGCATGCAGAAACTTTATTAAAGTTATTATAAAAGTCTTCTAAGTACTTTTCTTTGTCTATATCAAACGGAATCTGAGTAACTGGCTGCATAAATTATTCCCTGGCTATTATTTCATTTGAAATAGCATCTAATACAAATTGAGAACTAGACTTAGAATATTCTACGTACACTCCGCGATGCTGTTCTATATCAATATTGTTATTAACAGCAATACTTCCAAGTTGTTCTTTTAATACCTTACTATCATAATCAGGAAGATCTACATTACTAATGTTTATAACGTGATTGTGCCACCCATGTACTCCGGGTTTAAAAAAACTATGATGAGTATTTTCTAAAACACTTATAGCAGCATTTTGTTCTTTACAAAATCGTTGTGCGTGTTTAGCAGGGGTCCAATTATCTTCTTTGCCTACAAATATATGAATTTTAGAACCGTCGGCTGTATTGAAGTCACTTTCGTAGGGATGTAGACTAGGATATAAACAATAACTTTTTTCAATCCATGTTGAATACTCTTTGTATTTGTCAGTGTGAAACCGTATACCAACAGTACCTCCATCGCTAAATCCTACAGTATAATGTTTATTACCTGTAAACGGAAAAATGATTTCTTTAATTTTATCAAATTTTATTTTAGCACCGATAATATCTTCAGTACGAGTATGTGTATCGATAATTCTATGATCTTTGCCGTCCCAGTTATGCTTAAACATTCCTCTTCCACTATAACTATCTACAATGGCAATAGTAACTGGAACTGTCCTAGCCCACTCTAAGAAAATGTCCTCACTTGAACTTACGCCCCCCGAGCCGTGCATTACCCACAGTACAGGTTGGTCTTTAATACTTTGATCACCTGTGTACACCATCACCGAAACGTCTTCGCCCGAGCACTGACGTTTCATATTATAAATACCAGTCTTACTACTTTTAACTGCCATTAAACATCCTTTAATCTTATTACATATTGTTCTATTCGTCTGTTATGTGGCATAGGCTCAAATGTTAAGTTCCAACTATAAGTAGATGCTTTACAAAAGTGTTCTAAAATTTTAGGACTTTCTTCTCTACTCATCCATATATTAGTGTATCCCTTGACCAGTGCGGTAACTGTTAAATTGTCAAGAGTCTCTACGCCTCTCTTTAAATCATCTCTCCAGCTACCAAAGTTATGATTTCGATCTCGAGTATGCCTAGTCATTATTC
>TARA_B110000503_G_scaffold26628_1_pt1 | contig 11426 bp, 9 predicted proteins | sample TARA_B110000503 | Tara Oceans TARA_B110000503 (sample SAMEA4397472) | marine metagenome | biome: Polar Biome; feature: [SRF] surface water layer (ENVO:00010504); material: water (ENVO:00002006), including particulate matter (ENVO:01000060) such as... | depth 5 m
TGGCGCTGCGAAGCCTGAAGTAAAAAAAGCTGCACCTGCTCCACGCACGTTTCAGGCTCCAACGCCTGCACCAGTAGTAGAGCCAGTTGTAGTTATTGAGGAGACCGTAGAGGCTCCTGTAGTTGAGGATTCTCCTAGCGAGGACTAAGAATGCCAAGCAATGAACTAGACCTAACTGGTGTTTCTGAGGATGCGGTACATCTCAGAGATATGATGGAAGGCGTACTGGAGAGGGTACAAAATGTCTTCCAGTCATACAACGTGGAGCTGCCAAATCGCCGTTACTGGTCAATGGCTACTCCTGCTGTAGACTGCGAACAACTAGTTGTCTATTTCCAGCAGATGTACCTAGGTGCTCCAGGGGCAGAGGTGGGCGAACCGCAGCGCTGCCATGTCCCTAGGAGTGCCACCGTTGCAATTTCAATTTCTCGTGCAACTCCCATTGTTGGTCAAAACGGTAGGCCACCATCTCCTCAAAATATCCAAGCATCCTCGGAGATTATGGCAATTGACTCCTGGGTTCTTATGGAATCCATAAATCTATTGGACCAGTGGGACGAGTCTGGCTATGGGATTGGGGTAGTTGCTACACTGGATGTCTCTCCTCCTGAAGGTGGCTTCCAGACATCAACCATGCTTATTACTATGGCGATTCCATAAAATGCCTAAAGGATTACCCGACAGCTTTCTCGCAACAGGACTATTAAGGCTCGGTAGGAGAGCAAAAAGAGGCGGTCGCGGTGGTGGCGGTCGGCCGACATATTACAGGCTAGTTAATTTAGTTCTCTACAAGCCAATCCTAAATTTTGAGCTTCGTAATATGTATGGCACTGTTGGAAGATATATCCGTAAAGTTGGCCACAAAGTAGCCTGGGGAGCACGTGCTCAGGTTGGCGTCAAGACTGGAGCACTAAAAGCCAGCATTCGCATGCGCTCAATCAAGCGCTTCGGGGAGACTGCAGTAAAAATTGGGGCCTACACCAACTATGCTTTGCTCCACCATGAGGGGACTAAGCCTCACGTGATTACTCCAAACAAGCCTGGTGGCCAGTTGGTTTTCATGAAGGGCACCAGATTAATTAGGACTCCCATGGTCATGCACCCTGGAACTAAGCCAAATAAGTATCTAACCAGGCAATTAAGGCCTTCGATACTTAGAGGAATTAAGCCTTCCTAAATAGAAAAATATAATTTACGGTAAAATTGACACGTAGCATATGCTGCAATAAATGATAGAACTACAGATTGAGGTAATACAAATGTCAAAGTTTAAAGACTTTGGAGCACCATCTTCAGAAGATAGAGAGCCAGTATCTTTCAAGCTTCATGGTGAAGAGTTCCACTGCGTCTCAGCGCTCCCTGGAAAAGTGATTTTGGATATTGTTTCAAAGTCGTCTTCTGATAGCACTGTTGACCAAGCAAACATGATTACTGACTTTTTCTCGCAAGCCCTAGTGGAAGAGAGCCTAGAGAGATTTAATGCTCTAATTATAGATAAAGAAAGAATTGTCTCGGCAGAGACATTGGGAGAGATTACTGGGTGGCTAGTAGAGCAGTACGCTGACCGCCCAAATCAGCAGCCAGAGGCCTAGCAGTTTGGGCCGTAGACCTCTGGCCATATGTTAACGGAAAGGCCATAACCCTAGGGTTGGAATTAGGAGAAATGGAGATGAGTCGAATGCTTGACGTAATCCACTACTTCTTTGAAGAAGATTCTAGGTTTGCAACAGGAGAACAGGCAGAAGCAGTAAGCATGATGCGTTCAACTCTTTATGGAGTCCTGTATGGCCAAACGTATAAGTATAAAGTAAACATTGACAGGTCTGGCTCAGGCGGAGTGATGTCCGACGGTAGTAAGCCGTATATCCCTCCAACAGACTTTAATGCAGACTCTCCCCTACCATTTGGGTCAGTCTTAGATTCCCCTTTAGGTTAGGTAAATAGATGATTATAGGTCACGCAGAAGTTATCGTTTCCCCGATAACTCGCGGGTTTGATAAGGCACTTAGGCGTGACCTAAAATCTATCGGTGGAATGATTGGTAGAGGCGCTGGAGGAAGTCTAGGAGATAATTTTTCTCAGGGGTTTACTGGTGCCACTGGAAATATTTTCAACAAACTTGCTGGTGGCTTTGAGAACATACAGGTAGAAGCATTAGCCGCTAAAGAGAAATTCCAATCTCTTGTAAGAACAGGATATGTGCTTCAGGGGATTATTGGCCCTCTAGTCGGGGGAATCTCCTCTCTTGTAGTATCTCTTGGGAGCTTGGTTGGAGTCCTGGGTAAAGCCGCCCCTGCTGTAGCAGTTCTGGCTAACGGTTTTGTGCTTTTAAGAGTTGCAATGATGACCGCCAAATTTGGATTTGGTGACATAGCAAGTGCAGTAAAGAAGGCGACTAAACCTAGTGACGCTTTAGGTAAATCTCTCGCGGAGCTCAGGGAAGAGTTCCAACAACTGATGTTCCAAGCCGAAGAGGCTACGCAGTCAGAATCTAGAGCAGCTCTGAACCTCGAAGATGCACTAAATAACCTCAGGCGGACTCAGGACCTCCCCCCTAATTCACGCGCACGCCGCGAAGCATTGCTTGCATACGAGGAGGCAGAGCTAGCATACCGACGTGCCAAAGACCGAGCAGCTGACCTAAACGATGAAGTTGGCAAGGGTCAAGACGCGTTCATAAAAAAGAACAAAAAGGCTGCTGGAAGTGACCCCTTTGCTGGACTAAACTCTGCTCAGAGAGAGTTTGCCGAATATCTTGTTGGCTTAACTCCTCTACTCAAAGACCTAGAACTAGCAGTGTCAAAGGCTTTCCTACCGCCACTTAGGGAAGCCGTAGAAATCCTTGTAAAGGACATGTATCCAATACTTAGGAGGGAACTCCCTAAAGTCGCTCAGCAGACTGGCGAGGCTATAAGGGGTATTGTAGATGGGATTGACGAGGGTAGAGTAGAACGCATACTTAAGGGTTTCACCGAGCCCTTTGGAGAAGGCGGCCAAAGCAATATTCAGCTATTCGGAGACTTAATAAACAATGTGCTAGATATCTTCTTGCAGATTGTAGAAGCAACTGGACCTCTATTTAATGACTTCCTAACTTTCTTGGTGGATAAGACTCAGCAGTGGTCGGACACACTGGAGGGGATGGACCTGGAAAAGTACTTCGGGGAAGCGGGGGAGTACGCAGGGGGCCTTGGAGAAGTTATTGGCAACCTATTTAAGGGCTTAGGTAACCTGATTGGTCTAACAACTGGACCAGGCAGTGCTGGAGAAGGTCTGCTGGATTGGCTTAAAGATTCATCCGCTGGCTTTGCCAACATGTACTCGGAAGACCCTGAAGCGGGTAAGAAGTTCTTTGCTGATGCTATGACCAATACTCGCTCCGTCATGAGCTCTATTGGTGCTCTTATAAGTGAAATACTTAAGCTAGCGGATAAGCCAGAAATTGCTGAAACTTTTGACAAACTAAAAGAGGGTGCTCCTGCTTTGGGGGAGTTACTAGGGAAGCTCGTAGATGCAGGACCTTCTTTTGCTAACTTTGTAGTGGCACTAACGGAAATCTCGAACCAACTTACAGATTCCAACCAAATCGCTGCCTTTTTTGATACGCTAACCATAGCTGCAAACGGCTTTAAGGACTTCTTAAGCACTGACCTAGCAAAGAAGTTCTTTGACAACCTTGGGCCAATTTTTGCAACTTTTAGCGCCATCAGCGTAATCTTTGACGTCATAAAGTTTGCCTTTTTAGTAATTGTCGGATACTTCGCATCGATGTTTATCTTTAAGAAAAAGATAATGCCACTCTTCACTGGAATGTCAGATAGCCTCGGGAAAATGAAAGGTCTAGGTCCAATTTTCACGAAGCTCGGCGGCGGCGGACTTCTTATTGTTTTTACTTTACTAATCACTAAAGCCATAGAGTTCTACAACAAAATTGAAGGCTTTAAACAGATGGTAGACAATGTTATAGGCGAGATTGCCATCTCGTTCGGGGGCCTTTGGGATGAGCTTAAGCGGACATTCGACCTCCTTTTTGGTGGCGAGGGTGGCGGTGGACTTTTCTCCGTCCTTGACCCGATTATTCAAGTAATTCTTGAAATCTTAATTCCAGCACTAGGATTCCTAACCTCTGTATTCATCGATACTGTTACTATGGTCCTGAGTTGGGTAAACAACCTCATAGAGGGTGTAATCCCTGGATTTACAGAGATTATTGACGGTATCTTCCTCCTATTCTCGGATTTTCCTGCTGGTATAGAGAAGATTTTTGGTGGAATCGGGACACTTCTAGGAGGGATTATGCAGTTTATTGTGAACAGCATTATTGACCTCCTTAACTTTGGAATTAAAGCAATCAATCACTTGATTGGTATGGCTACCGGTAGCGAGTTTGGTCAGTGGCTGGCAGATGTGCTAGGCGTGAGCATAGCTGGCGTAAAGCTCCCTGAAATTCAGCACGTAGATATGCTGAGCGGGGGGCCGCTACCTGGTGATGTTCAAGCTGCTGGTGGGGCAGACCGAGCCATGATAAGTAGGTTCAATAACTCTGCCGCATACTCCAACTTCCAGTCTCAGCGCCAGCAAACTATGGCGACCCAGTCGGGAGCTGGCCTTAGCCCAGACGCTAGCACTCGTGGCATAACTATTAACGTTAATGGAACTGGCCAGGACCCCGTGGAGACAGCTAAGGTAGTAGAGAGAGTTCTAGCAGATGGAATGCAAAGAGGTAAATACTAATGACTGAATTTTATGACTCTCTTGGTCCTGCTGATGAGCAGTCCAAAGAAAACAAGATAGTAAATACTGCCCTAACTGCTCTTCCCGTCCCATTCATTAGCGGACTCAAGCTAAATGCAGACATCGAGATTAACGGACTGACACTCAACACTATCGAGATGCCTAACCCCTACTACGTAGGAGATACGCTTACAACGGATGCGACCCGTAGGGTTAATAACTTTACTGAAGCCGTGGTTTGGGTAGTTTCAGACATTGATGGTTGGTGGACTCTGCCAGAGCCGGAGTTGCCAGACCTACCCCGCGGTTGGGGTGACGGCTCCTACGATGCAATTGGCCGATGGTCAAATAGGATTATGACTCTGTCAGGTTCATTTATCCCTCAGGAACCAGGAGATGCGCCTAAAGCTAGGAACATACTCATGAATGCACTTTCTCCTCTAGTTAAAACCCAGGGAGCTGGCTACCTTACGGCTAAAGAGGATGGAACGTTAAAGAAAGGGGCAAAAGTAAGGCTAAGCGGTGCCCCGATGATAAGTAGCGTAAATGCTCGTGGTCGTCACGACTTTTCTATTGGCCTTAAGGCTGTTGACCCAGTCAAGTATGAGTTTACAGACGGAGACCCTGACGGCTATAAGACTCAGGAAATAAGTTCCAGCACCTCGTGGGAGGCGACGATAACAAATGATGGAAACACTGCGGTTCCGATAATAGTTGAAATTTCGGGGGTAGCTTCTGTCTCCGACCCAGATAACCCGCCCCAGATAACAAATGAGTTGGGTGACCAAACAATTTCTCTTGTTGCTGGAGTAGCAAGTGGACATAAATTGGAGGTTGACACATACAACAGAGAGGTTTTGGACGTAACCTACTCTGGTGGTGTAGTTAGCTCGGTCGCAAATGGTCGCTCTAAGGTGACCGTGCTCACTGACTGGATATACTTAAACCCAGGGGCAAACAGACTTTACGTGTCTAACTATGGCGACATTTCTAGCTCTACTTGGACAATCTACTATCGTTCTGGGTGGATTGCCTAACTGGTAGAATATTAGAAAGACAACTAAGGACATAAGATGGCAGTGAGAACTCAGGGGACTGAAGGTACGGTAGATTACCGCTACTTTGTCTACGACCTCATGTCTAATGAACTTCTAGCAGAAATTCCTTTCAAGGGAGTTTCCTACACCAGGTCCCTAACCGAAGCTGGAAGTTTCGAGGGAGACATTGCGGTAACCGAGGATACCTATAATCTTAGCCTGTACGAGAACACCCTCCCAGCGAAAACAGCCCTATACGTAGTGCGCGACGAGGTATGTGTCTGGGGAGGCATAATTTGGAACAGAAGTTACAGCCTTGTTGACAAAATACTTTCTATTTCCGCAACCGAGTTCACTAGCTATCTAGCCCATAGAGTCGTGTGGAAAACCTGGAACAGCTCCTACGAAGCTACCGCAGAGATTTCTGGCAATACCATGACTGCCGTCTTCACTTCGGGGCAGTATGGGTTCACGGTTGGAGAGCTCGTCTACATATACTGGAACGAAGGCTACACGCTATATAACGGATACTTTGAAGTACTTAGCGTGGCTCTAGACGGTGATGCCCATTCAGTAATTACGGTTCCAGCCGACTACTATGACACCTCTACTGGACAGAAGAAGTCCATCCCTGTGCTGTCTGTTGGCGAGGATAACCCGATAACCATAGAGACCCGTCAAGACACCTACCAGTATGCTAAAGACCTGCTTCGAGAGCTTAATACTGACCTGTTTGACTTCGACTTTGCCAACGATGAGATTAGGCCTGGAATTGACTTGTTCAACGAGATAGAGTCTATTTCTCGAACTAATAATGTTGCAACTGTTGTCACTAGTAGGAAACAAGAACTAACCCCTGGACAAAAGATTTCGGTGTCTGACGTCCAAACAGATACTGACTTTAATGACAAAGAGGCAGTAGTTACAGATATTATCGATGACTACACATTTACGTACGCTAATCAGAGCCCTAATAACGTGTCCACCACTTCCGAGTCGGACAGCTCAGCAATTATCTTTAGTTTTTCTCGCAGTCAAAATGTTGCTACTCTGGAGACAAACGGGACGCACGGTTTCTTAGCGGGTGACGTTGTATACTTGGAAAATGTCAGTCAAGGGTTTGACGGCTACTACACCGTTTACGGGGAACCAGCTTCTGACACTCTGTTTCAAGTAGTTATGGCTGGCGTTGACATCGGAAAAAGCTACACTGACCTCAGTACTCAAAATATAACTGGAATCACCTTAGGTGTTACCACTGCCACGGTGTCATTTGAAGCAAACGAATTTAATGCTGGACAGACGGTAAGGATTGCTTCCGTAAATCCTTCATCCTATAACGGTGACTACATAATTTTATCTGCGACTGATACATCCGTCACGATTGACATAGGTACTTCAGACCCCTACGTTTCTGGAGGAACCATGGGGACCGCCTATACTGCCACAGCGAAGCGTAGGGGTTCAGTCACATATGGAACCTTTGGGGAGCACTCCACTTTGGGTGACATAGGATTTGACCTAACCGAGAGCCCTGAATTTAGCTCTAATTTAGAAGCAAACCCCACTATTCGTGGGTTTGAGCTAAAAACAGTTTATGAGATTTTTGAGGATTATGCCACTAAACCAGGAGGCTTCGAGTATCGAGTTGACTGCGTCTACGATGGTAGCGGTGGCTTCAAGAAATACTTCAAGTTCCTGCCACTCCTCCCTAACACTCTAACTACCTATCTGTCTACGCAGGACAGTGGTTGGACGGGGGAAATTCCAGCTAGCGCCTATGGAGCTACAGATTTAGTTTTTGAGTATCCAGGCAATATATTAGAAGCTCAGTTTGACGAGAACGCGGAGGATTCTGCGACTAGATTCTTCGTTCAAGGTAGGGACTCTAGACTAAATGCTGATGCCAGTCAGCCGTACTCGGGAGCCTCCAATCACAAACTACTGCGACAAGGTTGGCCAATTCTAGACGCGGTAGAGGACCTAGACTCGGAGGACGAGACAGTTCTACATAAGCAGGCACTAAGACTGCTCGGCGAGTCAGTTCCGCCAATGAGCACCTTCACTGTTTCAGTTAATGGCTCGGCGAACCCGAAGCTGGGCACCTATAGCCCAGGGGACTGGTGCTCGGTGAAGCTAAACGATGACTTTGTAGCTTTAAGGGCTCAGAGCTACTTGGAGCAAGACTACGGCACAGATGCTGGAGTACTGGTGAGAAAGATTATTGCCTACAACGTCACGGTTCCCGATGTGCCCAGCTACCCCGAGCAAGTGTCCCTAGAGCTGGTAGTGGAGCCTGCAGTTCCAATTTCTGGTGTAACAATTCTTGATGGAAAGGCTTTTAATGAGTATTAGAAAGCGTAGACGCAAGCTCTCTTCCCTGATGAGCCGAATGGAGCAACGAGTTAGGTCAGTAGAGCTTCGGCCAATAAATCTACTCACCACAGGGCAAGTAGAAGAGCTGCTCGTTGTAGGAGATGCTGCAAGCGGTCCAGCTACCATAGTTAGTTCCACAGCGCCTTATCAGTTCCGTAGGGTTCATGATGGCTACGTATACCCTAAAGCTCTCACGAAACTCAGTACGGACAGAGTCGAGCTTTACCTAGAGGCTGACTTAGGAGCAGCTGCAGGAGACAGGCTTGAAGTGTCTGGCATCCACTGGGCCAGTAGTACTGCTATTGACGTTACTAGCGACAATTTTACGGTTGAAGCAGTGGATACTGCCCCCTGGGATACTAGACCTGCCTATAGGCATGACCCTACCGAGGACCAACTTAGCGGTATCACGATTAGCCACGCCTACTACTTCCAGCCAGAGACAGTAGCACCGAGTAGTTGGACTGGCAGAAGAAAGCTCCAGACTAGGAGAAAAGCAGACGCTTTCTCAATCGTTGACACCACGGTTACTCTTACTATGAATGCTACCCACCACTTTGAAGTGGACGACGTTATTTTTGTTGATATTTTTGCTGAAGACTCTAGAGCTTACGGCACTGATGGACTATTTAAGGTAACTGCAGTTACCAGCAATACCATAACTTATGAACTATCTGCTGGAGTAGATACCCCCACTGGGACGGTAACCCCTGGTGATGACGTCTATGTTTTTCCAGTTGCTAGGGAGTGGGCACAGGACGGGTCTATCTGGGTAGATAGCACTACTGACAAAACCTACTATTGGGACGGCATACGTTGGGTTGACTACACAAATGATGTGGCAATTCCAGGCGATGGTGACCCTCCGCTGCCTCCAACAAACTTTGAGGTAACTAGCGAGCTAAACTTTTTCGGCGGCAACTACAGGGTATCTGTGACCGCAACTTGGACTGCGCCAACCCAAACCGAGGGTGGCGCTGAGCTGACAGACCTACTTAAATACGTAATTCAGTGGAGGGCAGGCTCAGGCGCGCAGTGGATTTCTCAGTCTATAGATAGCCCCACGGCTACTAGCGTCACTATAGAGTCTGTAGGAACGTTTACTCCTGACACTGCATACGACTTCGAGCTTTACGCTTACGACAGCGGTAACGAGCCATCTACACCTGCAACTGACAGTATTACAACTGAGAACACCCCTGCAACAAATATAACTACCGTTAGGCCTACAGCATTCAGCAATGCTGTTCCATACCTAGGGACGGTAACGCTCACTTGGCCTGGAACTGTAGAAAATGCGCTAGGAGCTTCTCAGCCATTACCAGACGGTCTAATCTATCTAGATATATATAGAGGACTTGGAGATACGTTTGCGACGGCTACGCAGTTGTCCACTATCTCTGCTGTAGCGGGAAATAAGTATGTAGACGCCGCGCTATCAGAAAACTATGGCACGGACTTCTACTACTTTGCAGTACTGAGGGATGCGTATGGCTCTTCCAGTCTTCCATCTCTGCCTGTCAGCGTAACTGCCAAGTCCAGTGTTGATGCCGCTGCAATTGCAGGGATAATTGATGCCGCAGAGATTGTGCCAGGGAGCATGGTTACAGGCGAGTCTATTGTTGGCCTAAGCATCACCGGGCAGCTAATCCAGGGTTCAGAGATACATGGAGACTTCATCAAGGCCAATACCCTACAGGCTGACCGAATAATTGCTGGCTCTATCGCATCAAAGCTTCTTACCTCCGACGTTATAAGTACTAGCGCTACAGATAGCGGCAGTAGGGTTAGGCTCACTACAGCAGGCTTAGAGGCCTACAACGGAGCTACCAGAACATTCTTCCTAGACTCCAATGATGGTGCAGTCACTATCGGAGGATACGCCACTTCTGACCAGCTGGGTACGGTCAACACTACTGCAACCAATGCCTATAATTTAGCTAGTGGTGCCAGTAGTACTGCTAGTAGTGCCTATACTTTAGCCAGTACTGCAAAGACTGCTTCAGAGACTGCAACTGGCGATGCTGCTAATGCAATATCAGACATTTCTGCCTTAGAGGGTCAAGTTTACTACCCTGGCACTACCCAAATAAATGGTGGAAATATTAGAACTGGCACCCTAGTTGCCAATGCTATCGGTACTGGGACATTAGTGTCGGGTGTTGTATACGCTGGAACGGTAAGCGCAAGCAATATTTCAGCTGGCACAATAACTGGCTCCAACCTGAGAACTGATATACCAAATAACCAGCGAGTACTTATAAGTTCTAGCAGCAACTCTATTAAATTCTACAATACCGGAGACGGTGACCTAAATGAACGCGGGAGGGTTCAAGGAGATGGCAACGGAATGAGCCTGTACGGGGGAGACGATACCGCAAGGATATCTCTAGGCACTGCAGGGGGCATTAGCCTAGTCAGTACAAACAGTAGAGTTTTTTCTGCTGCTGGTACCTCTACACTCGGTTATGGGTTTAGGGGTGGCCCCAACATCGGGTCCAGTGAAGGTATTGGCGTCTCTAATGCATATGCCTACTACGACGTAGGTGGTTGGATTAAACGAGGTATTAATTACAGCTCTGACGCTAGATTAAAGGAGAATGTTGTCCCCATCTCTGACGGGCTCCCCCTAATAGAGGCTCTAAACCCCGTAACTTTTAAGTGGATAACTGAGGATAAGCACAATCAGGGCACGCAGTTTGGTCTTATTGCACAAGAAGTTAGAGATGCCCTAGAGAGCTCTGAATCGGTAACAGGCCCTAACGGTCTAGTTCCTTTTGAAGAAGAAGAGAACAGCTACATGACCGTTAACTACCAGAGCTTGGTCCCTCACTTAATTAGAGCAGTACAAGAACTTTCAGCTAGAATAGAAGAACTGGAAAGCAAGGATAGCTAATGTCAGATGGAATTATTTTTTACATAAAGCCAGATTCGGTTGCGGGAGTCTATCCGTATATCCACAAAGAAATAACCGTAGGCGGTGAGGTTATTTTGGATGCTCCGGTTGAGTTCAATAGTATTGATGAAGAACTCAAAACTCAGTACGCAGCGGAAGTAGCTTCTGTTTTGTCGACATTCTCGGCTTCTCTATCGTCGGGAAGTTTTTCTGGGGCCGAGAATATAGTTGAAATTTTTCAGCTATCAAGGCTTCTTGCTACGATAGCCTCCAACATATCTGATGAGTCCATAGATAATCCAGAAAGTTTAGCCTAGCTAGTAGCCAGGGAGATATATGTTCTCAGTAAAAGACGGAGATAGGACCCTCCAATTCAATGGCAC
>TARA_B110000503_G_scaffold130965_1_pt1 | contig 11417 bp, 15 predicted proteins | sample TARA_B110000503 | Tara Oceans TARA_B110000503 (sample SAMEA4397472) | marine metagenome | biome: Polar Biome; feature: [SRF] surface water layer (ENVO:00010504); material: water (ENVO:00002006), including particulate matter (ENVO:01000060) such as... | depth 5 m
GCTGAAACACACGTTGGAAATTCAATAGTAAAAAGTGATGAATTTGTAAAATCTAATATAAATGGTGTTCATAATTTACTTGAACTAATCAAAAATTATAGAGGAGAAGGCAAAAACAAACCTATACTATTACATTTCTCTACTGACGAAGTATATGGTGATATTACAAAAGGAGAACATATCGAAACAGATATGCTTAAACCATCCAACCCTTACTCAGCAACTAAGGCAGCAGCAGACCAACTTATTACAGCTTGGAGTAGGACACATGAAATACCCTACGTAATATTACGTCCAACAAATAATTACGGCGAAGGACAATATGTTGAAAAACTTATACCTAAAGCAGTTAAGTATCTTACATTAGGTAAAAAAATACCATTACATAATGAAGGTACTCCAATCCGTAATTGGTTACATGCTAAAGATACAGCTGAGGCTGTAATTACAATAATTGAAGCAGGTGTTAAAAACGAAATTTATAACATTTGTGGAGGTTATGAACAAAGCAATTTTGATACAATTAAAAAAGTATTAAGGTGGCAATTAGGCGAAGATATAAACCCTAACGATTATTTAGATTTTTCTTATTCAAGAAAAGGACAAGACGTAAGGTATGCCTTAAATGATGATAAATTAAGAGCATTAGGGTGGGAACCTAAAGCTAAATTTGATGAAGAAATCCCACACATAGTAATATATTATAACAAAAACTTCATATGGTAACTAAAAAATCCTTAATAGAATTCGAAAATCGAATAGGAGACGCCTTTAATAATGGTGAAATATTAGCCCCTGTCCATTTATATAGTGGTAATGAAGATATGTTAATTGAAATATTTAAAAAAGTTAACATTGAAGAGGATTGGGTATGTTGTACTTGGAGAAATCATTACCAAGGATTATTAAAAGGTATACCTGAAGATGTTATGGAAGCTAACATACGTGAAGGTAAATCTATGGTAGCTAATTTACCTGAATATAAATTCATTTGTAGTTCAATTGTTGGAGGTATACCTTCAATAGCAACCGGAATAGCATTAGCAATCAAACAACAAGGTAAATCTAATAGAGTATGGTGTTGGGTAGGTGATATGAGTTCAGAAACTGGACACTTTCATGAAGCATATAAATATTCTCTAAACCATGATTTACCTATTACATTTATAGTAGAAGATAACAAAAAATCAGTATGTACCCCAACTCAAGAAATTTGGGGTAGAGAAACTCCATATTATTTAGATTCTCATTATATAGGAGGTATTTTAGAACAGAAAAATTTATTATATTACCAATACGATAATACTAAATATCCACACGCTGGGGCAGGTAAAAGGGTACAATTTTAATATACAGATATGAAATATTTTGATAGCCTTAAAGAGGCAATGAGTTTATTAGCAAAACACCCTAAAACCTTATTTATTGGACAAGCAGTCGAATATGAAGGGACAGGATTATATGATTCTTTATCTCATTTACCATCTGAAAAAAGATTAGAATTACCTGTAGCAGAATACTTACAATCTGGTATAGCAAATGGGATGGCTATTGAAGGTATGATTCCTGTATCTACCTACCCAAGATGGAACTTCTTATTAATGGGTGTTGACCAGATTGTAAATCATTTAGATAAGTTCAAAAGTATGTCTAATGGTAAATTAAATCCTAAAGTTATTATTAGAGTAGCAGTAGGAAGTGAACATCCAGTAGACCCACAATGTCAACATAAAGGTAACTTTTCAGAAGCATTTAGACAAATGACATCTAACATAGAAGTTATAGAACTAATCGAACCTGAAGACATCATCCCAGCATACGAAAAGGCACTAAATAGAGAAGACGGAATTAACACTATATTGGTTGAATACGCTGACTTTGCTAAAACAAAATAAATGAAAATATTAGTTACGGGCGGTAATGGTTTTGTAGGTAGAAACTTAATTAAATCATTACAAGATAAATACGACGTATACTCTCCTAGCAGTAGCGAGTTAGATTTAACGGATAGCCAACAAGTTAAAACGTATTTACAAACTAAATATTTTGATGTTGTAATACATTGTGCTATTAAGGGTGGTAGTAGATTACAACCTGATACTGCTGAAACTATGTACCAAAATTTATCTATGTATTTCCACTTAATGGATAATAGAGATAGATTTGGTAAATTCTTTAACTTTGCTTCGGGGGCGGAATTTGATAGACGTAAAGGTGTATTACCTACAACTAGAAATGGTCATTTAGAAAGAAGTTGGCCTGTTGATTACTATGGAATGTCTAAAAATATAATTAGTCGATTACTTAAAACCGATAAACATAGTTACAATTTTAGAATATATGGTGTGTTTGGTACAGATGAAGATGATACTAGGTTCATTAAGTCAAGTTTACTTAAAATAAAACAAAATTTACCAATTGAAATTCACGAAGATAAATTAATGGATTTTGTCCATATAGATGATTTAACTAGTATTATAAATTATTATTTAAGCAACCCTGAATATCCTTTAGATAGTGAAGTAGAATTAGTATATTCACACAAATACACTTTATCAAAATTAGCCACTTTAATTAAACAAGTTACTAAATCACAAGTTAATATTAATATCAGTAGTAAAACAAAAGGTAAAAGTTATATAGGTAACGGAATAGGAATAGATGATATTGTATTATTTAATATAAAAGGCTTAGAAGCTGGAATTAAAAAAATGTGGAATGAATTATAAAATTACCTATCACTTACTTCCTTGGGAAATAGATTACGCAATGTTATCATTTACCCAATTCAAAAAATCAAAATACCATTTAACCGAAGACGACACAATTGAAATATCAGCGTGTCTAAACTTATCTTCGTATTTGATTGATTGGGATAATAGTAAATTACCTAAACAATTTTTTATAGATAAATTTAATCAGTTATCTAATTTATTAGTTGACTACAAATATACTCCTAAAATATACGACGGAGACGAATTATATGGACATTTAGATTTTCAACGAGAATCAGTTTCACCTGAGGTTGATTTTTATATGAATGTTTGTCCAGATATGTACTTTAGTGAATACTTACTTACATATTTAATTGCTTCATCTAAAAAAGCACCTAACAAGTATTTTGTTATTACACCTGAAATTAATAAATTATGGGATGGAACTTGGGATGAAATATCAAACGAAAATGTTGAAGCAACTTATGATACTTGGAATAAAGTAGACATATACGATGTTAGGTATAATTCTAAAGTAAGTGAACAAGATATAGAATTAAACGAAACCCAAAAATCAAAATGGGCAGGTTGGTTTGATTTATATAGTAAATCATTTATGGAAGAACTTTGTCCAATACAAGACGATTGGAAAGGATATGGTCCACATGATTGGTACTCATTAATGATAACTGAATACGTTAAAGAACAAGGAGTAGATTTCCAACAATGGGTATTACGAGGTGAATCTATATTTGAATACTCAGTTGGTCCCTTATTAGATGGTGGTTTTTCAAAATATTATAAGGATTTACTTACAATAAAAGAAGTACCCAATCAAAGGGAAGTATTTGAATCTAAAATGAAAGAATATCTTGATAGAGGATTAGTTAAATTAAAAGAAAAAAATATAATATGATTTATTGGTTTACAGGACAGCCATGTGCTGGTAAAACAGTTTTAGCAGATATGCTAAAACGAAAACTTTTATTTGATGCTTACCGAATAGATGGTGATGATATGAGAGAGTTATTCTCAAATAAAGATTACTCAATTAAAGGTAGAGTAGAAAATGTAGCTACAGCACAACGTATAGCACATTATTTACATAATCAAGGCGAAAATGTAATTGTGTCTTTAGTATCACCTTATATTGACCAACGTGAAGAATTTAAAAAATTATTAGGTGATGATTTAGTAGAAATCTACGTTCATACAACAGATACAAGAGAACGTGATAATTTTAAAGCAGAAGCGTATATTGCCCCAAAAGACAATTTTATAGATATAGATACAACAAACGATACACCTGAACAATCATATAAAGAATTATTATCACAATTATGAGTAAACAATATTCACTTTTTATAGGCAGATGGCAACCGTGGCATCCGGGACATAGATGGTTAATTGACCAAAGATTAAATGAAGGTAAAAACGTATGTGTTGCTATTCGTGATGTTGAGGTAAACGAAAACCAACCTTGGGATGCTGAAACAATAAAGAAAAATGTTGAAGTCGAATTACATGATTTAATTCAAGAAGGTAAAATTAAAGTAATTGTTATACCTGATATCGAATCCGTAAATTATGGACGTGGTGTTGGATATGAAATTATTGAACACGTACCACCTACAGATATTAAAGAAATATCCGCTACTAAAATAAGACAAGAATTACGTGAGCAAGGTAAGTTATAAACGACATATAGCAAAAACAATATCTTGGAGAATTATAGGTACAGTAGATACTATTATACTTTCAGGTATAATAACTGGGAGTTGGTCTACAGGATTGGCTATTGGAGGTGTAGAGGTATTTACCAAAATGGGGTTATACTTTTTACATGAAAGAATTTGGTATAAATTTAGTAAATTTGGGTTAAAAAAATGACACACTTAATATTAGGTTCAGCAGGACAAATTGGTTCACATTTAGTAAACTACCTTAAAAGACAAGGTGAAAAAGTTTACGAAATAGATATTCTTAATAACGAATGGGAAGATTTACGTATACAAGATAACATGATATTAGATGATTATCTTAAAGAAGCCGATATAGTATATTTTTTAGCATTTGATGTAGGTGGGGCTAAGTATCTTGAAAAATATCAAGATACAAGCGAATTTATTATTAACAATATGAGGATAATGTCTAATACATTTGATGCTATTCATCAACATGGTAAAAAAATGATATTTGCTTCATCTCAAATGGCCGAAATGTCACATTCAAGTTATGGGATGTTAAAAGCATTAGGTGAAAAAATAACTAAGGATAGAAAGGGTTTATTAGTTAAATTTTGGAATGTATATGGTAAAGAACATGATGAAGAAAAGTCTCATGTTATAACTGATTTTATTAAAATGGCTAAAAGAGATGGTGTTATAAAAATGCGAACAGATGGAGCAGAATCTAGACAATTTTTATATGCCGAAGACGCTTGTGAAGCTTTATTTCATTTTGCCCAAAAATATTCTAAATTACCTAAAGACAAAGAATACCATATAAGTAGTTTTGAATGGAATACAATTAGAGAAGTAGCAGATTTCTTAGATGTAGTATCAAGTTGTGAAGTGATACCCTCAGATAGAAAAGATGAAACACAAAAAAATGCTATGAATGAACCTAATCCCTTTATTTTAAAATATTGGAAACCAAAAACCCCCTTAAAAGATGGTATAATGAAACTATATAATTTAGAAGACTAATGAAAATCCTAATTATAGCTCACCATAGATCAGGTTCTACTACTTTAATGTATGGCTTGTCACAATGTATAAAGAATTCTATAAGTATATTTGAACCCTTTACTAATAATAAAATTTTATTTCTTAAGGACCATTTATCTAATCTAAATAATTCTAAAACTACTATAATTGAGAAACACTTAATTAGAAGTCCCTATGAAGATTTAAAAAGAAATGTTGAGTTTTTTAAAGAATATATGCTTAATTTTGATAAAGTTATAATTTTAGCAAGAAAAGATCAAATAGAAACGTCTAAAAGTCATAATTATTTAGTTAAACAACAGAGTAAAGGTTTATCTGTACATTTATCTTATGTTTTAGAAGAAAATTTAGATATAAATAAAGACTTAATTATAATTAAAAATTATCAAAAAAACTTATATAAATTTGCTTCTATCACTAAACTCCCTATTATATATTATGAAGACTTATACTCAGGAAATAAAAATTATATAGAAGACTTTTTAAAATTTTATGGTATTCATGTAGATAATTTTAATTTATTTTGTGAATACTTAAATCCTAAAAATCGTTATAGACAAAATTAATATGCAAGGAATCGTAATACAAGGCCCTACAGACTATTATAAAGAAATAGCAGATTTTTACACAATATACCCTAATATAGTTTGGTCTACATGGAGTGATGAAAGTCCAATTCATTTAGAATATATTCGTTCTAAGGGGATAGAAGTGGTTTTAACTGACAAACCCCACTTCCCAGGTTGGGGGAATGTTAATATGCAGGCTAAATCCACATATGAAGGTATAAAATATTTAGAAGGTAAAGTAGAAGAGGTATTAAAAGTTAGAAGTGATACTATTATAACCATGTTCCCTGGCTTGATGAAAAGTCTAAGAGGTAGACAATTATCATTTATGGCTACTTGTAAAACAGGTGTTAGAAAAGATTTAGCTTATGATTTAGAATATTACCATACATCACATGATTACCCTTCAGATAATGTAATATATGGTAAAGTAGAGGATATGTTAATGATGTTTGATTTTCAAATAGACGAATTATTACCTATCCCCCCTGAATCACTTATCGCTTGGAATTATATGTCAAATAAAGGTATAGATTTTAGACTTGAATATCAACATATGGTTGATAATGGTATAAGTTTCTTTATGGATATTTGTTTAGACAAAAAAGTAAGCGTACATTGGTTAAAACAAAACGTTAATTTAGTAGATTGGTATAAAGATAGAACTGTATATGACTGGTAAAAAAATAAAAATAGCCTTGTGTTTATCTGGAGAACCTAGAAGTTCAATGTTTTGTTTTCCTTATATATATGAAGCTTTTATGTCATCTAGTAAATACTTCAAAGCTGAAGTTGATGTATACATACATTCCTGGAGGAAATTCAGAGCCTTAGAAATATATAACCCTAAATCTTACAACATAGAACTCCCGGAAGAATTTACTCATCCAGAACAAATCCTTTCTGATTTAACTCTACCTAATTCTTTATCATCTAATAAAGTTTTCAATGATGGTTTTACTTCTCAGACTAATGTTTTTCTTAATTCAACAAAAATGCTTACCTCAATTAAGCAAAGTTTTGATTTAGTAAAACAACCATATGACATTTACATAAGATCTAGATTTGATTTAATTTTTACTAATAAGTTTTTTATTCGCCCTATAGTAGAAGATATTTTAAATGGAAAGTACGATATGTTTATCCCACTTAAATACCCCTGGCCTAGCGATGGAATAGAATACAATGATCAGTTAGCTATAGGTAATTATAAATCTATGAATATTTATTCAAATACTGTTACAAATTTGCAACATTTGTTAAATATTACAGAAGCTTGGGGCCCTGAAATATTTTTAAGACAACAATTAAATGATAATAATATTAAAATAAATGAATTTTTTATTAACCATAGGATAGTTAGAAAAAGTGATGTAATAGTAAATGAATCCGGCTATTATCAATTTTTAGATGAATAATATGAAAAAATTAATAATATTTGATTTAGATGGTGTTTTAGTAAGTACTAAAGACTTACATTACGAATCACTCAATACTGCTTTAAATGAGGTAGATTCTAAATACGTAATTAGTAGACAAGACCATCTAAAAACATTTGATGGTTTAAAATCAAGTGAAAAGCTTGATATGCTAACTAAAGATAGAGGCTTACCTCAAGAATTACATTCCCAAATTTGGAATCGTAAACAAGAAATTACTATAGAACAACTCCAATTTATCAAACCAGACCAGTTCATTAAAATGACATTTAAAGAACTAAGAAAAAGGGGATATAAATTAGCTTGTTGCTCAAACGCTATTAGACGTTCAGTATTAACAATACTATCTAAACTTGATTTAATTGAAGAATTAGACTTAATTATATCAAATGAAGATGTAAAACAAGGTAAACCACACCCTGAAATGTATTGGAAAGCAATGTCCATAATGGGAGTATTACCTGAAGAAACATTGATAGTAGAGGATTCACCCGCTGGATTACTAGCAGCATCACGTTCAAGGGCGGATATATTAAGAGTTGATAGTCCAAAAGATGTAAATATAAAAAATATAGCAGAAAAATTAAACATAAATAAAATGAGAAAAGTTCCAAAATGGCAAGGCGGTAAATTAAATGTATTAATACCAATGGCAGGTGCGGGTTCAAGATTTCAAGCCGCAGGTTATACATTCCCAAAACCACTTATTGAGGTTAAAGGTAAACCAATGATACAAGTTGTAGTTGAAAACCTTAATATTGATGCTAATTTTATTTATGTTGTTCAGAAAGAACATAGAGAAAAATATAATTTAGATACATTACTTAATCTTATAACCCCGGGTTGTAAAATAGTAGAAACAGATGGTATGACAGAAGGTGCTGCTTGCACAACATTATTAGCCAAAGAATTTATAGATTCTGATGCACCTTTATTCTTTGCTAACTCTGACCAATTTGTAGAATGGGATTCAAATGAGTTCTTATACAAAATGAATGAAACCAATGCAGACGGAGGTATTGTAACATTTAAATCAACACATCCAAAATGGTCATTCGCAAAAGTAAATGATAAAGGATATGTATTAGAAGTTGCAGAAAAGAATCCAATATCGGATAACGCAACCGTTGGTTTTTACTATTGGAAACATGGTTCTGATTTTGTACAGTATGCAGAAGAAATGATAAAAAAAGATATCAGAGTAAATGGTGAATTTTATGTTTGTCCTGTATTTAATCAGGCGATAGAACATTATCAAAAAATCAGAACATTCAACATCGAAAAAATGTGGGGATTGGGAACACCGGAAGATTTAGATGTATTTTTAAATAATTATAAAGGTGAAGTATGATTTTAATATCACATCGTGGTAATATAAATGGTAAACAACCAGAGAAAGAAAACACCCCCCATTATATCTTTGAAGCTATAAAACAAGGATTTCAAGTTGAAATCGATGTTTGGTTTATAGAGGGTAAATTTAAGTTAGGACATGATAACCCTCAATACGATTTCCCACTCGAATTACTAAAACATCATTCAAATAAATTTTGGATTCATGCTAAAAATTTGGATGCCATAAGCCAACTTAATATATTAGATAAAACAGGTATTTACTTAAACTATTTTTGGCACCAAGAAGATGATGTGACATTAACATCAAAAGGATATATTTGGGCCTACCCAAATATCAAATGTGAAAATAGTATAGCAGTAATGCCCCCTGAAAATTATAACCTAGAAGAACATATAGGGGTATGTTCAGATAACATAATAAAGTATAAGTAATGGAATTAAATACCGCTACTATAATCCCTCTTCATAAAGAAAAGTTCAAATATGCTATAGAAGCTTTAATAAGTTTCCATAAACATAGCTCAAATGAAAATTTATACTTTATTTTTTCAAATATAAAAGAATATAAGTATTTTTGTTCTTTAACAGACTTAAGTTATAAGTATTTAATTGTTCCTTCTAATATGGATTTATCTATTAATCCTATAAATAAAAAAAAGTTTTATGGGTTAGATTATTTATTTAGTAAAGGTTTTAATTTGGTAGGAGTATTAGATTGCGAGGTACTATTTGTTAATTCTTTTAATTCTAAAAAATTATACAAAAATATTTTTAATAGAAGTTATTTTAAATCAAACCAATCTACTAAAGGATCATCAATTATTAAATATATAGCAACTAAATTAAATGTAGCAAACAACCCACATTTAATATCTCAAACTAATAATTATACTCAATATTGGTGGTTTAATGAAATATGTGTTTATGAAAAAGATTTATTTTTAGAATTTTCTAAATGGGTTTTTTCTTTGAATAATTTTAAGGACATTATAAGTGATCCTATATGTTTCGATTACTTATTATACTCTATTTGGTTAATAGTTTTTAAAAATTATAATTTAAAGTTAATAGACCCTTTAAATACATACGAGTTTGGAGCACTAGAACATAACTTCCTATCCAAAGAAACCAGCTTAAAATTTAATTCCTATATTGATGCCTATTCCCTCCCAGATATTCCCCACCATATAATAATCCAAATCCATTCAGACCGAACACATGAATAAGAAAACTAAAATAGCACTATGCCTATCAGGGGAGCCTAGAAGTTCTATGTTTTGTTTTCCTTATATTTATGAATCTTTTATAAATTTAGGACCCGAGTATGAAGTAGATGTTTATATTCATTCATGGAAAAATTTTAGAGCATTAAAATTATATAATCCAAAAGAATATAGTATTGATTGGATAAATGAAGAATTAACTTTTCTTGAAATTTGGGAGGAATTAAAAACAAAAAAATTAGGTTCTAACGTATCTGAAATTCTTAATGAAGCAACTAAATATACCTATAACCAAAACGCCATAAAAAATTATTTTTTAATGTATATGTCGATGCAGAAATGTTTTAATTTAATTAAAACACCTTACGACATTTATATAAGAGGTAGATTTGACTTTTATTTCCCTTTTCCTCTTAATTTAATTCCTATACTTAAAGAATTTAAAACTAATAAATATGATATTTCCCTCCCTCTTATTGAAAGAACCCTAGTACCCTCCCCAGGGTTAACTAAAAATTTCCATATCTATAGCGATCAACTTTCTATCTGTAACCCAAAAGCAGCAAAATATTATTTTAATATGTCTCAAAATATTTTTGATTTAATTAAAACAACGGACTCAATAGATTCCCATGACTGGTTAAAAAGTTATATTAACAATAGTGAACTAAATATTAATACCCATTCTTTTCCTATAGATTTAGTTAGATCTTCTAGAATTATAACACAACAAAACGAACCTTACTTTGATAATTAATAATACAATATAAATGAAATTAAGCGCAGTAGTAGTAGCACGAAACGATAATTATGGGGGTGATTTAAATGATAGAGCCACTTATTGTTTAAACTCCTTAATCGATACATTCGATGAAGTAATATTAGTAGATTGGAATTCACCTAATAACCACCCCTTGCTTTGGGACATAAAAGACAATATACAAAGTAAGGGTAATCTAAAACACATAGTAATTACCCCTGAAGTAGCATCTATGCTTACCAATAACGACCCACATGCTCAGGTATGTAATGAAGTATTAGGACGTAATATAGGTATCAGAAGAGCATCAGGTGATTATATTGTATCAACAAACATAGACGTTATTGCCCCACGCAGAGACCAATTAGAAAACGCGATTAAAAACGAGCTAAACGATAACACGTTCTATACTATATCACGTAGACATACTGAATGGAAGGACATTGAAGCGTTTCATAGTGGTGAAAGGAAATATAATGAATGGCGTGAATTAAGGGAACACCTAATCAAAAATAGTGAAGAACGTAAATACGAAGAAGCAGTAGTTGAAGGTGATAACTATAGTATTATAAACTGCTGTGGTGATTTCCAATTAGCACATAAAAATGTTTGGAACGAAATACGTGG
>TARA_B110000503_G_scaffold17398_1_pt1 | contig 11392 bp, 10 predicted proteins | sample TARA_B110000503 | Tara Oceans TARA_B110000503 (sample SAMEA4397472) | marine metagenome | biome: Polar Biome; feature: [SRF] surface water layer (ENVO:00010504); material: water (ENVO:00002006), including particulate matter (ENVO:01000060) such as... | depth 5 m
AAAGTACTACCAACTCAGCGACGCAACTCCTTTCGGCCAGACTCCACAATTGCGACAGAACCGTTTCCATGTGGTTTTTTTAGATTGGATCGTTGCAGACTCTGGGTTCGATATTCGGATTCCTCTACTGATTTCGGGGGCCACCACTCCTACCTCGAGATCTTTTTTGGATTATTCGCCGCTATATGCGAACGTGATACAAGCTTCGAGCATTTTTTTCAAGTGCGGTTGTAGGCACTGCGCTTGCTCGTGTATATAGCCAAACGGCATACTTTCCTGCATATAGCTACATTGCGTTAACTCCAATTGAATGGCATGAATGCGATTCGCTGGATTGCCATAGTGGCGAGTGATGTGGCCTCCCTTGAAGCGCCCGTTTAATACTGCAGTCTGATCGGGAATATCTTGCGCCAATCTGAGCAATTTTTGAGCCAAGGCTGGGTAGCAACTTTTCCCGTCGGCAGTTCCTAAGTTTAAGTTGGGGAGTGAGCCCTCGAAGAACCGCGGAACGATGGAACGGATGGAGTGAGCGTCCCATAAGACGGCCGTACCGTGTAGCTCGCGCAATCGATGTAGTTCACTTGCCAGTTGCTCATGGTACGGGCGCCAAAACTGGGTGATTCGCTGCTGAATTTGTGAAGCGTCAGGTTCATTGCCAGACAGGTACAAAGAGCTCTCGTCGAAACTATCTAATGGGCAAAGGCCAGTCACGTTTTGGCCGGGGTACAGGCTAACGCCGTTTTCTGGGCGGTTGAGGTCAACAACATACCGTGAATGCGTGGCCATCAAAACAGATGCGCCCAATTCAAAGGCGCATGCGTAAAGCTGATCCAGGTGCCAATCTGTGTCGTGCATTTCCCGCGCCTTGGGCGTCATATGTGCGGCTATAGTTGGCGGAATGTGGGTGCCCATGTGAGGAATGGATACCAGTAAAGGCGCCGTTCCGGCGTGGAATACAAACTCAGGGACGGCATTGTTTGGCATGGTGCACCTCATCTCGACGATAAAATTAGGGCGCACCTTGCAGCCTCAAACGCACGTTGGCTTGATTCGCTCAGCAGGTGTTGTCCCGAGTTGACGCGCACCTGGCCACTTGACCAGACGGTATGTATAGCGCTGGTACGGTGGCTGGCAAAAATATGCGCTGAAAGCATCAGGTCAGGCGATGGAAGTGCAGCCAGCGCTGGGTGCTGTGAGTCTAGAGCGATGCCATCCATAAGCTGGCCGACTTCTAGTCCGCCTACGTTGCGTGCACATGCTTGCGCTCCGCCACCTACTGCCGCCAGCGTCATGGCCGTTGCAATGCTTGCATGTGTTGTATTGCACAGCACGTTTCGCTCACGCAAGGCTAACCTCTGGCTGTATTCAAATTGCATGAGCTCTTCGGCGGCATTGACGCAGACATGACTGTCAGAGCCAATGCCCCACCGACCTCCTGTATCGAGCCATGTCCTGCTGTCGAAAATACCATCACCCAAATTGGCTTCTGTGCTGGGGCATATGCCGGCGATGGCGCCGCTGCGCGCTGCGTCCTGTGACTCTTGTTGCGTCATGTGTGTGGCGTGCACCAGGCACCAACGTTCATCCACAGGTACATGGTCTAACAACCATTGAACGGGTCGCTGACCGGACCAAGCCAGACAAGCATCCACCTCTGCTTTTTGTTCAGCAATGTGTATGTGTATGGGGGCATTTGCATCTATGGCGTTCAAACCTGCCACTGCTTGGGCTAACGCATGAGGCGTCACAGCTCTAAGTGAGTGTGGCGCCAGTCCTAGCTGAACCCCGCGCGATGCGCACAGCGGCTGCAATTGCTGCAGCAGCATCAACATGTTGTCTGTGGAGCGAATAAAGCGACACTGCTCAGTGCTGGGGGCCTTGCCACCGAATCCGCTGGTTTGATACAAAACGGGCAGCAGGGTTAGACCGATACCTGCGGCTTGAGCCGCGTCTAACAAGCACGCACAAAGTGTGGCGTCATCGGCATAGGGCCGCCCATCGACGTCGTTATGAACATAGTGAAATTCGCATACGCTGGTGTAACCGGCTTGAAGCATCTCGACGTATAAGGCCGTGGCGATAACTCGCAGTTGCTCAGGTGTAATTGCCCCGGCAAACCGATACATCAGGTCCCGCCAGCTCCAAAAGCTATCGTTCTGGGCGCCTGGGCTACGGTGTTCGGTCAGACCTGCGAACGCACGCTGGAAGGCATGCGAGTGCAGATTGGGCATGCCGGGGATCAATGGACCAGCCGCGCTTTGCATGTTGGCTGTCGGTGCAGTGCCCGGCGTGACGTCGTAGAGGGTACCTTGAGCGTTCCAGCTTAGTGACACATCACGAGCCCAACCAGTGGGAAGCAATGCATGCTTGGCAAATAGAGTACTTTGAACGTTCAAGCCGCCTCCGTATCTTTAATGATGCGACCTTGGCGTACGACTCGGCAATGTGGACTTTGGCCTATCCAGTAGACGAGTTCAGACGCGTCATTCAGTGGCCAAAGTACGAAGTTGGCAGGCATGCCTACAGCAATGCGCCCATGCGTTTGCTGCAACCCTAGTGCTTGCGCGGCGTGGTGGGTAACTCCTGCAATCGCCTCTGAAACCGTAAGCCTGAACAACGTGCTCGCCATGTTTAACATGAGCAGCAGACTGAGCGTGGGCGACGTGCCAGGGTTGTGGTCGGTCGCAACAGCCATGGGGACACCTGCTTGGCGCAACGCAGCTATGGGAGGCAGATGAGTCTCGCGTAAAAAGTAATACGCCCCTGGCAGTAAAACCCCTACGGTTCCACTGGCTTGCATGGCCGCAATACCTTGCTCACTCAAATGCTCAATGTGGTCGCATGACAATGCCCCAAAGCTGGCGGCCAACGCTGAGCCACCCATGTCTGATAGCTGCTCTGCATGTAGCTTGACCGGTAGCCCCAGCCGCTTGGCGGCTTTGAACACTTGTGTTGTTTCGTCAAGCGAGAAGCCAATGGTCTCGCAGAACACATCTACGGCGTCGATCAAACCTTCAGACGCAAGTGTAGGCATCATCGTTTGACACACTACATTAATGTAGTCTTGACTTCGCCCCGCGAACTCCGGTGGCAATGCGTGCGCAGCTAAAAACGTAGTCTTGACCGTCACGCCGTAGGCCTGGGCTAAGCGGCGTGCCACACGTAGTTGCTTTCGCTCATCGTCTAGGCGGAGTCCGTAGCCTGATTTGATTTCAATCGCACATACGCCCTCGCGCAAGAGCGACACCAGGCGTTTCGCTGCCATAGCAAACAATTCATCTTCGCTGGCCGCCCGCGTTGCTTTCACACTAGAGACAATACCGCCACCCGCTTGGGCCACTTCTTGGTACGTGGCTCCGTTTAGGCGCATGGCAAACTCATTGGCTCGCTGTCCGCCGTAAACCAAATGTGTGTGGCAGTCGATCAGTCCCGGTGTGACAAGCGCATTACCGCCATCGTGACGTGTAATGCTGGACTTGATGGGCGGGAGTTGGTCGTGGTGGCCGACGAACGCAATGTGGCCATTCTCAATAAATATGGCTGCGTCTGGCATTGCATCGGAACCGAGGGCTGTGGCGTCGGGTGCCAAGCGTAAATTGGTCCAAAGGCCGTCTGCGCTGTGCAGGGTTAGTAAGCTTGGTTTCATTGGGTAGCTTGAATCAGGACGGCGAGCAAGCTCGCTTGCTCGCTATCGGGCTTGAGTGTCCAAGTCCTGGGACCATCGTGCCACCAAAGACCCTCGCCCAGGGCAAGTTTATGGGCGTTGACCAGCCAGTGTCCACTGTTACAAAAAAACAGGCCTTGGGCGGGCGTTGGCAGTGCCGTGTTGCCGCTGATCACCTGCACGCTGGCCGAACAGACTGCGCGACGGGTCATGACATTGAAGTCGTGGCAATCTGGTCCGAGCAAATTGGCTTGAACGGGCTTGTCACCGGCGAAGGCAAAGGGCCGCATCGGTTGGTCGAGGCGGTGGTTGACCGTGTTGTCAACCGAGTGCAGTTTGACGCCCGAGCCTTCCAGCAGGGTGATCACGCGGTCCACGCCAGGAAAGGTAGAAAAAGCACCGCTGCTGGCGATGTGCGCGATGCTCACGCGCCAGTCAAAATCCCTGACGCTGGAGCCCACCGGCCAACTCACGATTTCGCGCGTGACGCCGCCGCCATTTTTCCATGGTCGGACGGGGAGACCAGCACGTTCAAATCGGTGCGTATTGATCATGCCCAGAGAAGCTTCATCAGGTCTTGGTGTGGCGCGCTGGCCGCTCCAGCGAGCACTAAGGACTTCGCGGCTTCTATGTCGGGCGCAAACAAACGGTCACGGTCGTAAAACGGCACGCGTTCGCGCAGCACCGTGTGCACTTGGACCATGCGCGGGCTGGTGGTTAGTGGTCGCAGGAAATCCACACCTTGGGCAGCGGCTAACCATTCAACGGCCAAAATTGTGGCCGTGTTGTCAGCCATTTCCTTCAAGCGGCGCGCGGCAAAAGTAGCCATGCTGACGTGGTCTTCTTGGTTGGCGCTGGTGGGCAAACTGTCGACGCTGGCTGGGTGTGCCAGCGATTTGTTTTCTGAGGCCAGGGCTGCCGCGGTGACGTGAGCGATCATGAAACCGGAATTGAGTCCAGGGTTTTCCACAAGAAAGGGCGGCAAGCCCGAGAGGCTGCTGTCGATGAGCAATGCGATACGGCGCTCTGCAATCGCACCGATCTCGGCAATGGCCAAGGCTAGTGTGTCCGCCGCAAAAGCCACCGGTTCAGCATGAAAATTACCCCCAGAGAGCACGTCATCGGTGTCGGTAAAAACCAGTGGGTTGTCGGTCACGGCATTGGCTTCAATCACCAAGGTGATAGAGGCCTGCCGGATCAGATCACGGCAAGCACCCATGACCTGAGGCTGGCAGCGCAGACTATAGGGGTCTTGCACGCGCTCATCGTTGTCCAGGTGGGACCGGCGAATCTCGCTGCCTTGCAGCAACGCTCGAGTGACGGACGCCAGGGCGATCTGCCCGGGTTGGCCACGCACCGCGTGTATGCGTGGGTCGAAGGGTGCATCGCTGCCTTTGGCCGCATCAACGCTCAAAGCGCCAGTGATCGTGCCCGTTTCGAGCAACCGCTCGGCCATGAAAAGGCCATGTAAGGCCAGGGCGGTGGAGACTTGTGTGCCATTGATTAGCGCCAGGCCTTCTTTGGCAGCGAGCGTGAGCGGTTCAATGGAGGCTTTTTTGAGGGCTTGGCTAGCGGCCGTGAGAGCCCCGTTGACGCGAACATCGCCTTCTCCTATCAGCGCAAGTGTCATATGCGCGAGCGGGGCCAAGTCGCCCGAGGCACCCACCGACCCCTTGATCGGAATGAGCGGCACGATTCCGGCGTTGAGCATGGCCAGCAGCGTGTGCACGACCACGGGTCGAACGCCTGAATAACCGCGCGCCAGGCTCGCCGCCTTCATTACAAGAACCAAGCGTACGGTGGGGTCGCTCATGTACTCTCCCGTGCCCACCGAGTGAGACAAGATCAAGTTGCGTTGCAGCAGTTCGAGCTGGTCGTCCGGGATTCGGGTTTTTGCCAACTTGCCAAAGCCTGTGTTGATGCCATAAGCCGCATCGCCTTTTTCGACAATGCGCCGGATAGTCGCCGCCGCTTTGGCCATCACTGCGTGCGAGGTCGCCGGCAAGTCTACGCGCTCCGATTTTTGCCAGACAGAGCGCAGGTCGCTCAGAGTCATCTGGCCGGGAGTGAGAATGAATGTAGAGGTCATGAAAGAGATCTTTTTTCAGCCAATCATGGGTAGTTTTAAGCCTTGCTTCTTCGCAGTTTGAATCGCTACTTCGTAACCTGCGTCGGCATGGCGCATTACGCCTGAGCCAGAGTCGTTGACCAAAACACGCGCCAGGCGTTCGGCCGCGTCATCGGTCCCGTCAGCCACGATGACCATGCCAGCGTGTTGCGAGTAGCCCATGCCGACGCCACCACCGTGGTGCAGGCTGACCCAGCTCGCGCCGCCCGCCGTATTGAGTAAGGCGTTGAGCATAGGCCAATCGGATACGGCATCGGTGCCGTCCTTCATGGATTCAGTTTCTCGGTTGGGACTGGCCACGGATCCGGTGTCCAAGTGATCGCGGCCGATTACGATGGGTGCTTTGAGTTCGCCGCTTCTCACCATTTCGTTGAAGGCCAAGCCGGCGAGGTGGCGTTCACCAAGAGCTAGCCAGCAAATGCGCGATGGCAAGCCCTGAAAGGCAATGCGCTCGCGAGCCATATCGAGCCAGCGGTGGGTGTGCTTGTTGTTTGGGAAAAGCTCTTTGATCTTGGCATCAGTTTTGTAGATGTCCTCTGGGTCGCCTGATAGAGCGACCCAACGGAATGGTCCTTTTCCTTCACAGAACAGTGGGCGAATGTAGGCTGGTACAAAGCCTGGGAAGTCAAAAGCGTTTTTCAAACCGTGGTCGTAAGCCACTTGTCGGATGTTGTTACCGTAGTCCACGGTAGGAATACCCATTGCTTGGAAGTCCAGCATTGCTTGCACATGGTCAGCACAACTTTGAGCGGCCTCAGCCGTGAGTTTGGCGTGTTGTTTAGGGTCACGCTGGGCGGCTCTCCATTGCTCAACCGTCCAACCTGCGGGTAGGTAGCCATTGATTAGGTCGTGCGCGGACGTTTGGTCTGTCACCAAGTCTGGCTTAATGCCTCCAGCTTTTGCTCGCTTGAGCAGTTCGGGCAAGATTTCAGCAGCATTACCTAGCAAGGCGATCGATACAGCTTCGTTCTTAGAGGTGTGGTGGGCGATCATAGCGAGCGCATCTTCGATGTCTTTGGCTTGCTTATCTACGTAACGCGTTCGGATGCGAAAGTCAATGCTGCGTTGTTGACACTCTATGGTGAGTGAACAAGCGCCTGCTAGCGTTGCCGCGAGAGGTTGCGCGCCACCCATGCCACCCAGGCCAGCTGTAAGAAACCACTTGCCAGTAAGGTCGTTGTTAAAGTGTTGACGGCCGGCTTCGACAAAGGTCTCGAAAGTGCCCTGCACGATACCTTGGCTGCCGATATAAATCCAACTGCCAGCCGTCATCTGTCCGTACATGAACAAACCCTTGCGGTCGAGTTCATTGAAGTGCTCCCAGTTCGCCCACTTTGGCACTAGGTTTGAGTTTGCAATTAACACGCGCGGTGCATTGGCATGTGTCTTAAAGACACCGACTGGCTTGCCGGACTGAATTAGTAACGACTCGTCGTCATTGAGGTCTTTGAGCGACGCGAGAATTTGGTCGTAGCACGCCCAATCGCGTGCGGCGCGACCAATGCCCCCGTACACCACCAGGTGCTGTGAGTTCTCGGCTACTTCTGGGTCGAGGTTGTTTTGGATCATTCGGTAAGCGGCTTCAGTTATCCAGCTCTTGCAGGTGAGTTGGCTGCCTCGTGGTGCACGTATGACACGTGTGGGATCAAAACGGGGGTCGTTGGTGGAGGTCATAGGGCTGATTTGAATAAAAAGAGAGAAAAAACTGATCAGTGCAAGCCGAGATAGGCTGCGATGACTTGTGGGTCGTTGCGGGCCTCTACAGCACGACCTTGCCAGACCGTTCTGCCCGACTCCAATACACAGACGTCATCTGCAATTTGGAGCACCCGCTCGGTGTGTTGCTCCACCAGCAAAACGGTCATGCCTTCATCGCGCAGCCTAAGCAGCGCTTGGTAGCAAAGGTCAATGATTTTTGGCATGAGGCCTAGCGAGAGCTCGTCAAGCATGATGATGCGAGGGCGTGTCATTAGCGCGCGCCCGATTGCCAGCATCTGTTGTTCACCACCAGACAAATTACCAGCCAAGGAATTTAGGCGCTCGCCAAGTCGTGGGAACATAGTCAGTACTCGGTCGCAGTCTTGCGCGAATGCTTGAGCGGGTTGCACCATGCCCCCAACTCTTAAGTTGTCTAGTACCGTTAGGTCTTTGAATAAGCGTCTGCCTTCAGGCGAAATCGCGATACCTTTTCGCACGCGATCGTTAGGGGGTAGGGTGCTGATATCTTGACCATCGAGTTGGATGGAGCCGCCTTGACGCTCGACATGACCGGCGATGCACATCAGAGTTGAAGACTTGCCTGCTCCGTTCGGGCCCAGTAATCCAGTGATGGTGCCCGGACGAAGCGTCAGTGAGAGTTCTTGGGTGGCTTGAAAAGCGCCATAGCCACAGGATATTGAGGATAGTTCAAGCATGTTGAGGCGCCTCGGAAATGGATTGCCCGGAGGCTGCTGCAGCGCCCAACGTGTCAGTGCCAAGGTATGCAGCGCGCACGGCCGGGTCTGCCATAACTTTTCGAGGCTCACCGTCACCTATTTTTTTGCCATTGTCCAACACCACAAGTCGCTTACAAATGCGCATAACCTCACCCAAGTTGTGTTCGATCAGCACTATGGTTAAGCCTTGTTGATTAATTTGCGCGATGGTTGCCGCCAAAGCGTTGGCCTCTTGAGAGTTGAGGCCAGCCAAAGGCTCGTCCAGCAGCAGCAAGCGTGGTTTGAGCGCCAAGGCTCGCGCCAGCTCTAATCGTTTCAGAACGCCAAGGGGTTGTGTGGCAGGACTTTGCGATGCCAAGTTGGCAATACCGACGCGTTCCAATTCAGCCAATGCAACAGCCATTTCTCGCTCTGCGCTGACGTTGAGAAAAGCACGCACCGGGTTTATTGTTTTAGCCGTTGCCGCAGCCATGGCTACGTTTTCCGCAATGGTGATGTCCCGCAGCGGTTTCACCAGCTGCTGAGATAAGGACATGCCGCGCTGAATGCGCTTATGGATTGGCAGACCGTTCAGTGGTTCGCCGTCCAAAGATACCCCCCCTTTAGTGGGTTGGACTACACCTATGACAGCGCGCATCATTGTGGTCTTGCCAGCACCATTGGGGCCAATGAGTCCGAGTAAATCGCCTTCTTGTACGTCAAAGGAAACGTCGTCTACAGCGGTCAACCCACCAAAGCGAACCGAGACACGATCAACGCTAAGCAATGTTTTGCTGGTTGTGTTCATGAATGTCTCCCTTGCGTATGCTCAGTCGGCTGCGAGAAACGCCTGGCAAGCCCGGCCATACCGCCTGGTGAGAAACGCATCATTACAAACAGTAAGCCGCCATAGACCAGTAACTTGTAGTCGCCGATGACTTGGAACCATGCTGGCAGTACTGACAGCAGCGCCGCCGCAATAATGACCCCGGTGACCGAGCCAATACCACCAAACACGACCATGGATAGCACCGTGATGGACTCCACAAAGCCAAAGCTTTCAGCTCCTATGAAATTTAGGTGGTAGGTGTAAAACGATCCCGAGAGACCAGCCAGCGCCGTACCCATCGCAAACGCCGCTAATTTATAGCGTGGTACATCTATTGCTAAAACGCGCATGGTGTCCTCGTCTTCGGCGATACCGTTGAAGACACGTCCCATCCAGCTGCGTTTGATGTAAACACTCAGCGCTGCGACCAATGCACACATGAGAAGGGCCAAGCTCATGAAGCCCACTCGACCTAGCCCGTGATCGGGGATGGACGATATGCCCAATTCACCCCCGAGAAACTCTTGTTGGCGAACTATGCCAACGAACAAGAATCCCACTCCCATAGTGGTGATGGCTAGGAAGTCTGCACGCACGCGTAAAGATGCCAAGCCAACGATTACACCCAACAAGCCGGCCAGGACCATGGCTGCAGGTAATGTTGCGATAAATGGCCAGCCTGCTTTGCCCAACATTGCCGCGGTGTAGGCTCCTACGCCCTGAAAGGTTGCATGTCCCAAACTAATCTGACCACAAAACCCAGTGATCAGGTTCAGAGACAGTGCAAACATCACGGCAATGGCCATGGTGGTCAAGAGCGAAATTTCGTAATTCATGAGGTTTTTTTCAGCGGCGGGAAAACAAGCCCTGAGGGCGCACCATCAAGACCGCTATCAAGAATGCAAACGCAATCGCGTTGCGGTCTAGTAAGTCACCGAGGTATATCGTTCCGAAAGCCTCGATTACGCCTAGCAGCAACGCTGCTGCTAGCGTGCCGGGTACGGAGCCTAAGCCACCCAGCACAATAATGGCTAACGCCTTATAGGAAGTTACGCTGCCCATGGTGGGCTCGACCAAGTTGTTGAGTAACGCCACCCATACGCCGGCGAAACCGGCAAGCGCTGATCCGACGAAGAAGTTGATGTCTCGTACCTGGCGCAGTGAAATACCAAAGGACTCCGCCATCTGCGGGTCAGATACCGTGGCTTGGCAAGCGATTCCCACACGGGTGCGTGCTTGCAGCCAGGCCAGTATGCTGATGATGACTGCTGTACTCATCATCACTAATAGTTCAGCAAGTTTGAACTGTAAGCCGCCAACAATGGCAATTTGCTGTTGCAAGGCGGGTGCTACAAACGAAAAACCTTGTGCGCCGAAGATGATTCGAAAAGCCTCCTCAGCTGAAATAAACAAGCCTATTGATGCAATTAGCGCTACGTAGGGCGGCTGCCCCAGCAGCGGCTGATAGGCTAAACGGAACATGACCACGCCCGCGAATCCCGCTACCAACGCCGCACACAAAAAGCCCAAGGTCAAGCTGCCAGTGGCATTGCAGACCAGGACACCTATGTAGCCACCGAGTGTGAATAGTGCTGCGTGGGCAACATGGAGTATCCGCAGTAGCCCGTAGACTAGGGTCAGCCCAAGCGCCACTAAGGCGTAGATGCTGCCCTGAATCAAGCCCTGCGCGACAAGTTCAATCGTCAGCATGGTCAATTCCTGTCTTATTGGACTTTGCTGGGCGGGGCCAGCAAGACGGAATCAGAGATGACTGAATGGCGGTGGAATGCCTTGTTCTTGACGATTTGCACCTGAATGTCTTTCTTGACCTCGTGCAAGTCGTTGAACGTTAACTTTCCGATCGGCGTGTCGTAGCTTCCAGCGGCGATGGCGTCCCGTAACGCTGCTCCCCCATTGCCGCCAGTTTTCTTCAACCCGTCGATCAACACAGCTGTGGCCGTGAATGAGGCCGCTGCGACCATGTCGGGACCCTGGCCCGTTGCTGCGCGGTAGTCAGCTAAGAATGACTTGGTGGCCGGATTGTTGGAGTCACGATCCAAAGATGTCGTGATCAAGGTTCCCTCAGAAGCTGGGCCCGCAATTTCGATGAACTTATCTGAGTCGTAGCCTTCTTGACCAATGATCGGCACGGTAATTCCCGCGGCTCGCAATTGGCTAACCAAAGGCCCGGCAGTGAAAAAATAGCCAGAGGCGTAGATGACCTCTGGATTGTCGGCTTTGATGCTGCTCACCATTGGACCAAATTGGCGGTCCTTCATTCCGTACTCATACTCTTTGATGATATTGAGCCCCAGCTTTGGGGCAGCATCCTTGAAGCCTGCTGCGAGAGCCTGACC
>TARA_B110000503_G_scaffold111349_1_pt1 | contig 11380 bp, 9 predicted proteins | sample TARA_B110000503 | Tara Oceans TARA_B110000503 (sample SAMEA4397472) | marine metagenome | biome: Polar Biome; feature: [SRF] surface water layer (ENVO:00010504); material: water (ENVO:00002006), including particulate matter (ENVO:01000060) such as... | depth 5 m
TTTCATCATTTTTAGTTTTTAAGTGCTTCTAAAGTATCACAGTGAAAATTAATATCACCTCTTTTCATAGGTGCTTTTGTTTTGCCACCCTTCATTTTTTCGTTTAGCATCATGGTAATCAATTTACTTTTCTCTTGTTTGATAGCTTCCCGCTTTTTCAAGTCTTCGTTTCTATCAAAGAAAATTTTACCATCTACAATTGTTTTTTCAGCTTTTGCGTAGATAGACATTGGGTGATGGCTCCATAAAACAACATCCGCATCTTTTCCTGCTTTAATGCTTCCCACTTTGTCATCAATATGTAAGAGCTTTGCAGGATTTATAGTAACCGTTTTCCAAGCTTCCAATTCAGACATTCCGCCATATTTAATTGTTTTAGCGGCTTCTTGATTCAAACGTCTTGACATTTCTCTATCGTCAGAATTTATAGCTACCGTTACCCCAGCATTGTGCATAATTGCGGCATTGTATGGAATTGCATCATTTACTTCATATTTATAGGCCCACCAATCTGAGAAAGTAGAACCTCCAACACCGTGTTCTGCCATTTTATCAGCAACTTTATAACCTTCTAAAATATGTGTAAATGTGTTGATTCTAAAATTGAATTTTTCAGCAACTTTTAACAACATATTTATTTCTGACTGCACATAAGAGTGACAAGAAATAAAACGTTCTCCATTTAAAATTTCAACCAAGGTTTCCATTTCATCATCTTTTCGATATGGATTACCACTTTTCTTTAAAACTTCATATTCTTGGGCTCTTGTAAAGTAATCTGTAAACAGTTGTTCAACACCCATTCTTGTCTGTGGAAAACGTGTTCCATTAGGACTTCTAGATTGCTTAACATTTTCACCCAATGCAAATTTTATGAATTTTGGTGAATTATCATAAATCATAGCATCTGCACTTTCTCCCCATTTTAGTTTGATAATTGCAGAGCGTCCACCAATTGGATTTGCAGAACCATGCAAAATTTGAGCAGAAGTAGTTCCACCAGAAAGATTTCTGTAAATATTGATGTCATTCGGATCAATTACATCTTCTATCGTAACTTCAGCAGAAGAATTTTGTGCACCTTCATTAATCGCAGAAGCAGCAATATGTGAATGTTCATCTACAATACCTGCGGTTAGATGCTTCCCTGTTCCGTCAATTTCTTTCGCGCTTCTAGCTTTTAAATTGGTACCAATTTTAGCAATTTTACCATCCTTTAGTAACACATCCGTGTTTTCTAAAATTCCAGCGGCTTCACTTGTCCAAACAGTAACGTTTTTGATTAAAATAGTTTCCGTTACTGGGATTTTATAATTTCCAAAACCGAGATTTGGATAACTTACTGGAAGTAGAACAATCGCTTCTTCTTCTTCTTCTTCTTCCTGCTCTTTCTTCCTTTTCTTTTTGATTTCTTTACGTACTTGCTGACTTGCAGACCAGTACGTTTCATTTCCTTGGGTGTCAAATGCAGTTCCTTGCATTACGCTAGAAACGTTTATAATTTTACCCAACATTCTTGTGTATACCTTATCTTCATTCAAGGTAATCGAAATCCAATCTTCTTTGTAAGAAAATTTAGATTTTACTTTTTCATCCCCTATTTTAATAACGGCAGTTTGTTTTGCAGCCTTACCTGAAATTGTTAATTCGTAATTTTTATCATTTACAGACAACATGTAATTTCCTGTAATATCTTTAATATGCATGTCATTCACTACATTTTTTTCACCTTGCACCCAGTTTTCATAAATGGTGGTTTTCGCATCAAAAATATCTCCAGAAGTAACAATAAAGTTGGCATGACTTCCTGTTTTTAAGTTTCCAATAGTGCTGTTCCCAATAATAGTCGCAGGAATAGTTGTCAAAGAAGCCAATGCTTCTTCTTTATTAAAACCATATTTTATGGCTTTTTGTAAGTTCTTGTGAAAAGATTTTACAGATTTTAAAGAGCGCGTAGTCAATGCAAAATTAACTCCGTTTTCCGCCAATACTTTTAAATTTGAAGGTTCTTGATTCCATTTACGCATATCTCTTAGAGAAATTTGCTGCGCTAATAAAGGGTCAGAAACATCATAAGCAGCACTGAAGTTAATAGGTATAATAAAATTGGCGTTTGTTTCCTTTACTTCATTAATTCTTTCAAACTCGTCTCCAGAGCCAACAATTGTATATTGAATACCAAATTCGTCTCCAACTTTATCTGCTCTTAATACATCTAATAAATTTCCTGTTTCAAATATTTGAACAAAGTTTTTATTATTATTTAAAGCCTCTAAAGCCAAATCTTTATTTTTCATATTTCCTTGGGCATACCAAGAAGCGTCGTTATATGTTTGTCTGAGCAATGCCATTGCGCCCATTCTAGAGCCAGGGTAGGCTTGTTTAGAGGATGCACTTTTAGAAAATGATAAGTATTGCGCAGATTTTGTATCTAATATCCTGTAAGCGTTTGAAGAATTGGGATTCAACGCAATTAACAATCCGTTTCCACGAATAATACCATCTTGTAAATGTGTGTTTACAACACCAAAACCAGCATCTAGTAGTTCTTTTGCTTTTTTAGCATCGAATGAAAAATCTTTTATAGGGTCTATGTCTGGCCGAATATGATCATTCCAGTAATACCCTTCTCGAGAAGCAGCATATTGTGTTGATCTGCTGCGACCGGCAGCTCTTTTCGGTTTTTTAATTCCAAAATCTGAGTATAAATCAATAAAAGAAGGATATACTGTTTTCCCTGAAAGATTTACAATTTTTGCACCTTTAGGAATTTTAACAGTGGCACCAATATTTATTATTTTACCGTTTTCTATGAGTAAAGTTCCTTTTTTAAGGATCTTTTCTGGCGTCACATATATAGTAGCATTGGTAAATGCAACTAAAGTATTATCTGTCGTTTTTACCCCAGCATCTGTAGGAAAGTAATCTTGCGCATACATGGTATGAAGCGACAAGAAAAAAAGTAGTACAAGTAGTTTTTTCATTTAGTTTGATTATTTGAATAATTTGTTAAATTATTGATATGCTTTTTGAATAGTGTTAAATGAAATTATTTTAACAAAAATTTAAGGAAACTAGCGCTTTTTTAAAGATTCAAAATAAGTGATCAATAGGGAGACAACATGATTATAGGAATCCGTCCCGTATTCCTGTTTATTGGCCTTTAAATAGGTGTTGTATCCTTTTTTTACAAGAGGTTCAAAAGGGTTTTTATAAGTTTTCCAAGATCTATAACTTGCGCTAAAATCTTTTCCAATTCCTACATGTACATTTTTCCAAAGCCGTTTCGCTATTTTTGGATTTCGTTTTTTTAGTTCCGAGATGCAGTAGGCAAATGCCATTCTATAACTTGCATATTTAAAATACAGATCCATATTGTAATTTGCGGCTAGGAAACCAATAAAATTTGCTTCGTTTTCTGCCGCGAAACCAATTTGATGCGCCATTTCATGACATACCGTTGTTGGATAGCTTGTTTTTGGAATGCGGTCGTTTACTTGAGCTTCCCCTGTTAAAGGGTTTAAATAACCTGCAGTTCCATTGTACATTTGCAACCAACTCATTAAAGAATTTTTTATAGATGCGTGCTGATATGTAAACTGCGGATATTCTTTTGATAACTGCTGGTAACCAAGTGCTGCCATGTTATACATTGTTTGTTGATCATGGATGTTCACCACTTTTACAGTATCATTTTTTGTAATTTTAAATTGATAATAATTTAACTTCTCAATAACGTGTATACTTGCATTTTCAAGCTGATCTGTGCTGTAATTTTCTTCGGGGTACTGCATGGTTTTGGCTAAGGGTTCTCTGAAGTAATTCAAGCCCCAAAAAAGGTAAAAACAAAAATAGATACCCGATAATATGGATATAAAGTGAATTAGTTTTGGAATTAAATTACGAAACCTATTCGCAATCAAACGAACGACAAAGCGAATAAAAATGAAAAATAAATATCCGAGCAAGAGATCTCCAAAAGAAAAAGGCAGCCAACCAAAAACAATCCTCAAAAATGAAGAGATTATAGGATAAACACCATTGGCATAATACCGCTCTATAATCTCAGGGTTTTTAGCCGCCCATTGCACCAATACAATTTGTATAGGTAGGAAAAGGGCTATGAAAAGTTGTTTTTTATCTATTTTCATTGGCATAAAAATAATCTATTAAAATAGAAGTTGGCTGGTTATTAACAAGATAATAACAATTTAGTTTACAATTATTGTTTACAAATTTAAATGTGATTTTAGAGAGGAGAACCAAGTAAAAAAGTACCTTTGATGTTATGGAGAAAACGAATGCAAACCCGTTAAAAAAGACTGATAAAAGTAGAATTATCAGTCTTGAAAAAGGTAAAATTCCACCTCAGGCCGTAGAGCTTGAGGAGGCGGTGTTGGGTGCAATGATGATTGATAAAAAAGGAATTGATGATGTAATTGACGTTTTAAGTGCAGATGCCTTTTATGACCAAAAACATAACGAAGTATATGCTGCTATTTATGAATTGTTCCAAAACTCAGAACCTATTGATTTATTAACGGTGTCAAACCTGTTAAAAAAGAATGGAAAGTTAGAGTTTGTTGGTGGTGATTTATATCTTATTCGATTGACGCAAAAAGTAGCGTCTTCAGCACACATTGAATTTCATGCAAGAATTATACTTCAAAAATACATTCAGCGTAAATTAATTTCTATTTCAAGTGAAATTATTGAAAATGCCTACGACGATGGGACCGATGTTTTTGAGTTGTTAGACGATGCAGAAGCAAAACTTTTTGAAGTTACTCAAGGGAATTTGAAAAAGAGTTCTGAAGACGCAGGTTCTCTTGTAAAGCAAGCCTTAGCTAAAATTCAAGAAATTGGAAATTCCGAAGGAATGTCTGGATTGGAAACGGGTTTTACCAAATTAGATGCTTTAACCTCTGGATGGCAACCTTCGGATTTAGTAATTATTGCGGCCCGTCCTGGTATGGGAAAAACAGCATTTGTAATTTCGATGGCTAAAAATATGGCAATTGATTTTGGTCACGGTGTTGCCGTATTTTCATTGGAGATGTCTTCTGTGCAGTTAATTACCCGGATGATCTCCTCTGAAACGGGCCTAACTTCAGAAAAATTAAGAAAAGGAAACTTAGAACCACATGAGTGGGAGCAATTAAATGTAAAGGTTAAAAAGTTGTCAGATGCGCCCATTTTCATAGATGATACCCCATCACTTTCTGTATTTGACTTGCGTGCAAAAGCACGAAGATTGGTATCCCAACACGGTGTAAAAATTATTATAATTGATTATTTACAGTTGATGACTGCTGGAGGAAAGTCTGGAGGAAATAGAGAACAAGAAATTTCTATGATTTCTAGAAATTTAAAAGCATTAGCAAAAGAATTAGAAGTGCCTGTAATTGCCTTGTCTCAATTATCACGTGCTGTAGAAACGCGTGGAGGGAGTAAAAGACCGTTACTATCCGATTTACGTGAATCAGGTGCCATTGAGCAAGATGCAGATATTGTATCGTTTATTTTTCGTCCAGAATATTACGGAATGACAGAATGGGATGACGATGAGCATACACCATGTGAAGGGCAAGGGGAATTTATTGTTGCAAAACATAGAAATGGTGGATTGGATAATATTCGTTTGAAATTTACAGGACATTTAGCAAAATTTTCCGATTTGGACGAAGGTTTTAGTTCAGAGTTTCAATCCGCGATGAACACAGATTTTCCAGATGATGTTTTTCCAGATCAAAGAATTGAACCAAAAGATGCTTTTGGGGGTGATGATGTTCCATTTTAAAAAGGATAGCTTTTATAAAATTATAGAAATACACAATTGCTCCAAAGTAATTGTGTATTTTCGTTTTCATATGAAAAAAGTGCTACTCATTCTTTTATTTTTTCTGATTTCAAATGCAAGTTGGGCCTCCTTTATTTATGTGCCTATGAGCGCTGGGAAACAGAAAAACCATCTAAAAGCCTACGGAATTGTGTATTTTTCTTTGGAAGCAGGTTTAAAATCAAAATGGTTATTAAATTATGACGGTGGCGCTTTCCTAATTGAAAACAATAAAATTATTTCAAACGAATGTAAAATTCGGGGAGTTTCCTATCAAATAATTTCAGATATCAAAGCGCAAATAATATTAGAAAAAATTGCGGCACCTTCTTCCAATCAAGACGCCGTAACCTTAGAAAAAGCACCTAAAATTGCAGTCTATTCGCCAAAAGATAAAATGCCTTGGGATGATGCCGTTACAATGGTATTGACCTATGCTGAAATTCCTTTTGATGTTATTTATGACACGGAGGTATTGGCCGATAAATTACTTATTTATGAATGGTTGCATTTGCATCATGAAGATTTTACCGGTCAATATGGTCGCTTTTACGGATCTTTTAGAACAATTCCTTGGTACATCGCAGCAAAGCAAAGGGCTGAAAAATTAGCAAGTACCCTGGGGTACGCTAAAGTGTCACAGGAAAAACTAGCAGTTGCTAAAAAAATTAGAGATTATGTGGTCGGCGGAGGCTTTATGTTCGCCATGTGCTCTGCAACAGATAGTTTTGACATCGCACTGTCTGCTGAAGGCATTGATATTGCAGAGGCAATGTTCGATGGCGATGCGACTTCAGTAGACTACCAATCGAAACTCAACTATAATAAAACATTTGCTTTTAAAAATTACCAGCTAATTAGAGATCCAAAAACCTATGAGTTTTCTTCAATAGACATGACTAGGAAGCGTAAAATACCCAAGACTTCAGATTATTTTTCCTTGGTAGCATTTTCAGCAAAATGGGATCCCGTACCGACCATGTTAACTCAAAATCATACTACTTTAGTAAAGGGTTTTATGGGACAGACTACTTCTTTTGACCGGAGCACAGTGAAAAGCAATGTGCTCGTTTTAGGAGAGCATATGTTGAATAGAGAGGCCCGTTATATTCACGGAACCATTGGGAAAGGAATGTTTACTTTTTATGGGGGGCACGACCCTGAAGACTATACGCATAGAATTGGTGATCCTAAAACAGAGTTAGACCTGCATCCAACATCACCCGGCTATCGCTTAATTTTAAATAATGTGCTATTTCCTGCAGCGAAGAAAAAAAAGCAAAAAACATAACTTTTGAAGTAATAATGAGTACGAATTTCATTTTAATTGTTAATAACCTTGTTTTTTGGGTATAAATAATCTTGTAGGTTGGTACTAAAAAAATTACTTTTGTCATTAAATTAAAATAACAAAATGCCAACAACACAACAATTACAAGATTTTACGCAACAAGTGCGTAGAGATATTTTACGCATGGTTCACAAAGTAAATTCTGGACACCCAGGAGGCTCTTTAGGCTGTGCAGAGTTTATTACTTGTTTATACCAAGAAGTAATGGAGTACTCTACGGATTTTTCAATGGATGGAAAAAATGAAGATTTATTTTTTCTTTCTAATGGGCACATTTCACCTGTCTTTTATAGTGTTTTAGCACATAGTGGTTTTTTCTCAGTTTCAGAATTAGCTACTTTTAGATTGTTGGATTCAAGGTTGCAAGGACACCCAACAACCCATGAAGGTTTGCCAGGAGTAAGAATAGCTTCCGGTTCTTTAGGACAAGGGTTGTCTGTTGGTTTGGGAGTTGCGCAAGCGAAAAAGTTAAACGGGGATGCTAAAATTGTTTATACTTTACATGGAGATGGAGAATTGCAAGAAGGTCAGAACTGGGAAGCAATTATGTATGCATCTGCAAAGAAGGTAGATAATTTAATTGCAACGGTAGATTTAAACGGAAAGCAAATCGACGGGACTACAGATGATGTTTTAGCCATGGGAAGTATTCGTGCAAAATTCGAAGCTTTTGGTTGGGATGTTTTAGACATTGAAAAAGGGAACGATATTGAAGCAATATTAGCAGGTTTGTCCAAAGCAAAAGCATTGACAGGAAAAGGAAAGCCCGTGTGTATTTTGTTACATACGGAAATGGGTAATGGCGTAGATTTTATGATGCATACCCACGCTTGGCACGGGAAAGCACCAAGTGATGCGCAATTAGAAAATGCTTTAGCTCAAAATCCTGAAACTTTAGGAGATTATTAAAAAAAAATAAAATTAAAATAAAAAGGGTTTTTCATGTTTATTGGGAGACTTTTTTTTATGTTTTTTTTTAAATAAAGATTCGGAATATTGGTACCTTTACAAAGGGAAATTATACAGCACTATTTATTCGCTGGAATTTTATAATACTGACACAAATAATGAAAATAGGAATCGTTTGTTATCCAACTTTTGGTGGAAGTGGAGTAGTAGCTACAGAGTTGGGAATGGCCTTGGCAGATAAAGGGCATGAAGTACATTTTATAACCTATAACCAGCCGGTTCGTTTGGACTTCTTGTCACACAACTTGCATTTTCATCAAGTAGTAATCGAAGAGTACCCTTTGTTTGAGTATCAACCCTATGAGCTAGCATTGTCGAGTAAAATGGTTGAAGTTGTGAAAAAACATGATTTAGACGTCATACACGCACACTATGCAATTCCGCACGCATATGCAGCGTACATGGCAAAACAGATGCTAAAAGAAAAAGGCTTGGACGTGCGTGTGGTAACTACACTTCATGGAACTGATATTACCTTGGTGGGAAGCCATCCTAATTATAAGACAGCTGTCGAATTCAGTATTAATAATTCAGATGTGGTCACCGCAGTATCCAATAATTTAAAGGATACAACAAATAAATTATTCAATATTACAAACGATATTAAAGTCATCTATAACTTTATAGATGTTGACAAATACGACAGCGCACACAAAGAAGAATGCAAGCGTTTTGCCTTGGCAAAACCGCATGAAAGAATTTTTACACATGTCAGTAATTTCAGACCTGTAAAAAGAGTGGAAGATGTAGTGCGTATTTTTAATGAGGTTAGAAAAGAAGTTCCCTCTAAATTATTAATGATCGGAGAAGGACCAGAAAGAGTAAAAGCAGAAAAATTAGTTAAGGAATTAAATATTACGGAAGAGGTCTTTTTTTTAGGAAATAGTACAGAAGTAACAAAGATTCTCTGCTATACAGATGTTTTTCTATTGCCTTCACAAACGGAAAGTTTTGGTTTGGCTGCGCTCGAAGCGATGGCAGCAGGAACAGCAGTTATCTCAACAAATACTGGAGGTCTTCCTGAAGTGAATATTCAAGGAGTCACCGGATATTTAAGTAATTTAGGTGATGTGGCAGACATGGCCAAAAATGCGATAGCGATTTCCAAAGAAGATGCAATTTTAGAAAAATTTAAACAAAATGCTAAAAACCATACACGCCAATTTTCTTTAGAAAGTATTCTTCCCGTGTATGAGGCTATTTATACCTCTTGTTATCAAAAGAAAGAAGTATAGATCTCTTTTTTTCTAACTTTTGCGATTATAAATAAATACCCCGCTAAATTTATTTTTTATTGAAGATCAGTGGCTAAGGAGTTGTTTTGATACTCATAAGGAATGTTTTTAGTAAATACTGCAGATTATACCAGCAAAGGCAGGTCGGTTTTTAATTATTTATATATCTTTCAATTTCTTAACATTTTAAATAGTTTTATGAAGAAAGTAGCACTGCATTGGAAAATTTTAATAGGAATGGTACTTGGTATCGCTTTTGGATTTGTAATGAATTCTGTAGCTGGAGGAAAAGGATTTGTAACCGATTGGATCAAGCCTTTTGGAACTATTTTTATTAATCTTTTAAAATTAATTGCGGTTCCTTTAATATTAGCCTCTTTAATTAAAGGGATTTCAGATTTAAAGGATATTTCCAAAATTAAAAAGATGGGTTTTAGAACCATCTCTATTTATGTAGGAACTACGCTAATTGCCATTATAATTGGTTTATTGATTGTAAATACAGTGAAGCCAGGAGCAGGAATGTCTGCGGATACCATCGAGAAAATTAAAGCGAAGTATGAAACAGATCTTGGAGTAACAGATAAGTTGGTAAAAGCTTCGGTTCAAAAAGATGCCGGACCATTGCAGGCATTAATAGATATTTTCCCTAGTAATATTTTTCAGTCTTTTGTGGATGCAAGCATGTTACAAATTATCTTTTTTGCATTGTTCGTTGGGATTTCTTTACTCTTAATTCCAGAGAAAAAAGCAAAACCATTGGTAGATTTTTTTGATTCTTTAAATGAAATGGTCATGAAAATGGTGGACCTAATTATGCTTTTCGCACCCTATGCTGTATTTGCATTATTAGCAAATGTGATTATTGCTTTTGATGATATTGAAATTCTTTTAAAATTATTAGTCTATGCGTCTTGTGTCGTTGGGGGCTTACTTTTAATGATTGCTTTTTATCTCGTTTTAGTAAAGGTGTACACAAAAAAATCACCTTTATGGTTTTTAAAACAAATTAGTCCCGCACAACTTTTGGCTTTTTCTACGAGTTCTAGTGCAGCAACGCTTCCCGTAACTATGGAAAGAGTAGAAGAGCACTTAGGAGTGGACAAAGAAGTTTCTGGATTTGTTTTACCGGTAGGGGCTACAATAAATATGGATGGGACGAGTTTATATCAGGCAATTGCGGCGGTATTTATCATGCAGGTAATTTGGCCAGAAGGCTTAACGTTCTCCAACCAATTAGTAATTGTTTTAACTGCATTATTAGCTTCTATCGGATCTGCCGCGGTTCCAAGTGCTGGGATGGTAATGTTGGTCATTGTATTGGAATCTGTAGATTTCCCTGAAGAATTACTACCTATCGGATTGGCATTAATTTTTGCAGTGGATCGCCCTTTAGATATGATGAGAACTACGGTCAATGTTACTGGAGATGCTACCGTTTCAATGATTGTGGCTAAATCTTTAGGAAAACTGAAGAACAAGCCTGTTGAAAAAAAATGGGACGATACGTACAAGACAGTAAAGTAGTACCTCGTTTTAGCTTTAGAATGATGTGTTTGCACTCTTTTATTATTTCGTTTAAAAAAGATGTCCTTATTTTAGAGCGATAAACCTTATTGGAAATCAAAGGTCCTTTCGTTTCTTAAGTTTGGTTGTAAGAAAACTTGGATAAGGAAAATATTATTAATTTTGCTTGTAGAATTCAAAAAAGAACTAAGGATCCAATAATGTCACGTTTTTAGTTTACTAACAATGGTCAATTTTTAGTTAGCACTAGAGCTGTTAAATAGAAGGGAAACTAAGGCAAAAAAATCATGATTATTGAAGGCAATGTGCAGAAATATTTTTGTTTGTAAAATGTATTTTTGCAGATGAACGCGGCTAATTCAATTTTAACTGTAGCAATTTCACATCCGCTTAAAGGGAATGTTTTTATAGAAAATATTTTATATGCTATAAATTTAATTATTTTTTATTTTTAAAACC
>TARA_B110000503_G_scaffold141706_1_pt1 | contig 11367 bp, 9 predicted proteins | sample TARA_B110000503 | Tara Oceans TARA_B110000503 (sample SAMEA4397472) | marine metagenome | biome: Polar Biome; feature: [SRF] surface water layer (ENVO:00010504); material: water (ENVO:00002006), including particulate matter (ENVO:01000060) such as... | depth 5 m
TTTGCACCTCTGGCGCCGACATGGGGCTATGAAAATCGCACAACAGCTTTGCGTATCCCCGGTGGTGACAATGCTGCGATTCGCATTGAGCACCGAGTTGCCGGCGCCGACGCGAATGTCTACTTGATTGTGGCTGTTATGCTGGCAGCGGCTCTCGACGGCATTCTCAATAAACTGCAGCCGCCAGAGCCGATTGAAGGTGATGCTGGTGATCTAGAGGCTGTCTTGCCGCACTATTGGAGTGACGCGTTGAGAGTGTTTGAAAAGTCAGACTTTATCAAAGAATATCTCGGCCCTGAGTTGCAGTACACCTACTCCATGAGCAAGCACAATGAGAAAAACGAGTTTGACACTCGCGTGACGCTGATGGAATACGACGCCTATTTATAAGAGTTTATAGATTGTGGTGCTTTTCAACGCTATGAAAGGCACCGTTGCGTCCTTTGAAGGTGCGGGGCCTGAATCCGTATTATTCGGCTTTGCGTTTTAGCAACAAGCTATCGATGGCGTTTTCTGAGAGCTTTGTGCGGGCATAGGCCATTTTCGATGCATCGGTAAAAGGCCCAACCAGCACCCGATACCACTTTTCCCCATTGCTCGAACCCACCGCTTCAACAGTCGCGTTTAAATTCAGTAACAATAACTTCACACGCAAACTTTCAGCCTGGCTCGAGAGCCGAAAAGAGCCTGCTTGCAACAGATAGGTGGCGTTATCGCTGGGCTGCGCCGCGGCGCCTGGCTCAGTTCCACCGCTTGGAACGACGATTTCGCTGTTCTTTAAAATAGTATAAAAGTCGAACTTGAGGTCAGAGGCCTCGGCTTTGATGGTCTCGCCCACCTCTTTCACCGCTGCGGCCGGAGAGGGACTTTTTTGCAGTAGAACTGGGGTGAAGTGCATTAACACTGCGCCAAAAACAGCACCCATAACAAAGACCGAAAAAGATGATCGCTGCTTGACTGGGGCTGGCTTTACAGGTCTCGCAGAGGGTTTTCTTGCATAGTCTTTTGGCATTGCTGGGGCTCCATGTGGGTGGGGCGATTGTAGGGGATTTCAGACGCTCTGCGCAAACGGCACAGCGCTAAAAAGCGGGTTATCGCCGATTAAAGTTCCTGTGGATCGACGTCAATGCTCCAGCGCACGGAATTCGCTTTCTTGAGTTTTTCCAATTGCGCGCACAGCGTCGCCAGTAGCTGTTGCAACTCTCCGCGCTGGCCGGCACTGATCTGCAAAAGATAGCGATAGCGGCCCGCGCGTTTCTCCATCAGGGCCGGCAGCGGCCCCAAATAGCTCAGCTGGGGGGAAGGGCAGGCAATGGCCTCTGCCGCACGTCGCGCGTCCTGCAAAAATGCTTCAGCGTCTCTGGCCTGCGGGCTCTCGGCGCGGATTACGGCGAGTTGGCTGAAAGGTGGCAGTTGTGCGAGGCTGCGCTGACTTAACAACAGTCTGGCATAGCTGCTGTAGCCCTCTGTGATCAATAACTCCAGCAGTGGATGCTGTGGTTGATGTGTCTGTACAATCACTTTGCCGGCAATCTTGCCCCGGCCACTGCGTCCAGCGACCTGAATCAGCAACTGCCCTAAACGCTCATGGCTGCGAAAATCAGCGCTGAACAAACCGCTGTCGGCATCCAGAATAGCGACCAAGGTGATATTGGCAAAATGATGACCTTTGGCCAGCATCTGAGTGCCTATCAGAATGCAGGGTTGGCCGCTGTCCACCGTGTCGATAACAGCTTGCATAGCACCCTTGTTGCGCGTGCTGTCGCGATCTACGCGCAGCACAGGGATCTCTGGAAACAGGCCCTGTAGAAACGCTTCGCTGCGCTCGGTACCCTCGCCAGCGGCGACTAAATGGTGACTCTGACAGTTTGGGCACGCAGGAGCAATTCGCTGCTGATATTGGCAGTGATGACACATCAACAGTCCGCGAGAGCGGTGCACGGTCAGGCGTGCATCACAACTTTTACACTCGGCAACCCAGCCGCATTGATGACAGAGTATCGTGGGCGCAAAGCCGCGGCGATTGAGAAAAACGAGTACTTGCTGCTTATTTGCCAGCGTTTCTCGGATAGCCTTCAAGGTCGACTGGGCAACACCACACTCAGCGACATCAGTTTTTAGATCAACAATCCGCCAATTCGGCTGCGAGGCGTTGCCCGCGCGGGTCGTCAGTCGAAGATGCTGGTAGCGTCCACTGTGGCAGTTGTTGAGTGATTCCAGTGACGGAGTTGCCGACCCCAGAATCACGGGAATATTTTCCTGTTTTGCACGAATAACGGCGAGATCTCGCGCGGAATAGCGAAATCCCTCCTGCTGTTTGTAGGACGGGTCGTGCTCTTCGTCGACAATAATCAGCCCCGGCGTTTGCAGCGGTGTAAACACTGCAGAGCGCGTACCGAGAACAATTTTTGCAGCGCCCGACTGCGCAGCGGCCCACGCCTCGAGCCGGGCCTTGTCGGTCATAGCAGAATGCAGAGTAACCAGCGGCACATTGAAGCGGTCGCGAAAGCGTTTTTCGGTTTGTGGTGTGAGGCTGATTTCAGGAATCAGGACTAACGCCTGACGGCCATAGCGAAGTATCTGCTCAATGCACTGCAGGTAGATTTCTGTTTTGCCGCTGCCGGTCACACCATCGAGCAGCCAAGTATTAAATCCATGGCATTCGATTTGGTCCATGGCGATTTGTTGCGAGGCGTGTAAATTAAGCGCAGGTTCTTTAAGCAGTTGCGCCTCCTCGGCCGGCTGCGGCTGCAGCGACACAGCTTCAATCAAGCCTTTGGCCTGCAACTGTTTTAGCAGGGCGGCACTGTAGCGAGTCACTAAGTCGTCATGGCGGAGCGGTGCCTCTGTCAACAGATCAGCCATCAACGCTTTTTGCTTGGGAGAGCGCTTGAGAGAATCGGGGCCAAGCCCTTTACCTAATACACTCGGTTGCCAGTGAGGTACATGGTTGACCGCGGGCAGTGGGGTGGCCCGTCGCAATAGCACTGGCAGGGTGCTGTGCAGTGCGTCACCGATCGGGTGCTGATAATAGTTGGCTGCCCAGATAAAAAGTTTGAAGAGTGATTCCGGCAGAAGTGGCTGTTGATCAATGACCGCCGCGATGGGTTTGAGTTTATCGATGCTGAACGCACTGGTGTCCACACAGTCGATGACCAGGCCGACAACATGGCGTTTGCCAAAGGGAATCGACACTCTGCAGCCCCGCAGTGGCGGTGTGCTCTGCAGGTTGTCGGGCACGAGATAATCGAATGTGCGGCGCAGCGGCGAGGGCACCGCGACGCGAACAATTAAAGGCTTTGAATCCGCCATAATAAAGTTGAGAATTCCTTTTGTAACCGAGTTTATTTCTGCTAGAATCCGCGCTCTTTAGAAATGGCCTGCCGTGCCATACGGGAGTTGGACTGGTTAACGCTTTAGTTAACATTCTACCAGCTGACTGATAGGGTGGCGGCAAGCAAATTGGAGTATATGATGAAAAACGAGATTCACCCAGCGTATAGAGAATTAAAAGCTACCTGCAGTTGCGGTAATGTTATCAGCGTAGGTTCAACCCGCACTGACGATCTTTACCTCGATGTGTGTTCAGCTTGCCACCCGTTCTACACTGGCAAGCAGAAAGTCGCCGACACCGGTGGACGAATTGATCGCTTCAACAAGCGTTTCGGTGCTGCTAAGAAGTAAAACACGCTTTTCCGCCAAGCGTACACGAATACAAAAATGCGCCTTAGGTTATCCTGAGGCGCATTTTTTGTGGGCGACGCTTTTCCACAAGGAATAATTAACAGAGAGTTTTGTTGCTCGGTGAATCAGCGAGTACAATGCTCGCCTGTGTATCAATTCTTTTATGTGGAGTGTGCCGCCATGCTTGCGCTGTGGATGTTCATCAAATTTTTTCTGCTGCTTATTATAGGCGCCGTTGGCGCGATGTTCGCCCTAGAAAATGGCCAGCAATTAGCCGTCAACTTTGTACTTTTTCAGGGCCCCAGCCTCAGCCTTGGGCTGTGGTTGATTGTGTTTCTTGCTGCGGGTTGTTTGTTGGGACTCATGGCCGGTTCGGTGCTCATTATGTTTTATCGCCGCAAGCTGGCGCACGCAGCCAAGAAAAAGGACTAATTGACTCATGGCGTCTTCCTCATCTCCCGTCATTGTAGCTCTCGACTATGACAATCAGCGTTCAGCACTGGCTCTTGCCGACAAACTGGATCCCAGTCAGTGTCGTCTCAAGGTGGGCAAAGAGCTCTACACCGCAGTAGGGCCAGAGTTGGTGTCTGGACTTGTCAGCCGCGGCTTTGACGTATTTCTTGACCTAAAATTTCACGATATCCCCAACACTGTCGCCAAAGCCATTGGTGCAGCCGCTGATTTAGGTGTGTGGATGGCGAATGTGCATGCCTCGGGCGGTACGCGCATGATGGCCGCCGCCAAACAGGCTCTGCAGCAGCGCGGCAGTGCTATGCGATTGATTGCTGTAACCGTATTAACGAGCATGGATGAGTCCGATTTGCGCGAGCTCGGTATTCAGCGCAGCCTCAGCGACCATGTTATGCATCTTGCTCAGTTAGCCAAAAATGCCGGTCTCGATGGTGTTGTCTGCTCGGCACAAGAAGCCAGTGCACTAAAAGCAGCACTGGGCGCGGATTTTCAGTTGATCACCCCCGGCATCCGCTTGGCCGACAGCGCTGCTGACGACCAGCGTCGTATTGTGACGCCTCAGGATGCCATGCGATTGGGTAGTGATTACCTGGTTATTGGCCGTCCGATCACGCAAGCAGCTGACCCTCTGCAAGCATTGTTAGCCATCAACCAGTCTTTGTAAGATCTTATCTATTTGTGCCGCAGGCTCTCTGCGGCCTCTCTTAACCGCCGTCCTATGGCATAGCGAACTTTTTTCACGGTCATTGCCCTGTGATAGAGCACGTCTGCATCCCCAATTTATGATCAACCCGCGATAGAGATATCCAAGGGCGGCGCAGGCACATCTTATAGTCTACCTTTGGCGTTGTAGCGGCAAAAAAATAGCCGTTTAAACGGTTCTTAGGTTGTACTATTTTTTTACAGGGAGTATGGAGTGCACGGCAAAAACAATCTTGCTTGGCAGGTCAAGCAATCTGCAGAGCTGTGTGGTGTTGAGCGGTGGGGGAATGATTACTTTGGCGTTTCCCCTGAAGGTAACGTCACCGCGAAGACGTTGACCAAAGAGGTCGCACTGCTCGATATTATTCATGGCATGATCGAGCGAGATTTACAGATGCCAGTGTTGCTGCGCATTGAAAATATTCTTGACGCGCAGATCATGCGTCTCAACGAAGCCTTTGCCGCAGCCATTGCCAACGCGGGCTACACCAAGCTCTACCGAGGCGTCTATCCGATCAAGGTAAATCAGCAGGCCCAGGTGGTTGAAGAAATTGCGGCATTCGGGGCGCGCTACCACCACGGCCTCGAAGTGGGCAGTAAAGCGGAAATGATTATCGCGCTGTCCATGCTAACGCAGCCCGGCAGTCTGTTAATCTGCAATGGCTACAAAGACGACGAATTTATCGAACTCGGCTTGCAGGCGATCAAGCTTGGGTATGACTGCTTCTTTGTGATTGAAACGCCCTCAGAACTACCGATTATTATTGAACGCAGTAAAAGCATGAATATTCGCCCCAAAATGGGTGTTCGCGTGAAAATGGTATCGAAGGTCAGCGGCCATTGGAATTCCACCAGCGGCGATCGCAGCATATTTGGCCTGACCGCCAACGAATTGATCACCGTAGTCGACAGGTTGCGTGAAGCTTCGATGCTCGACTGCCTGCAACTTATGCACTGCCATTTGGGTTCGCAGATTCCCAGTATTGCCGATATACGCAGCGGTGTGATCGAAGCCTGTCGCTATTACATCGACCTCGCGCGAGAAGGGGCAGCCTTAAGCTATATCGACTTTGGCGGGGGGTTGGCGGTTGACTATTCTGGCGCTAACAGCAGCGACAACCAGAGCCGCAATTATGCCCTTGAGGAGTATTGCGCAACGGTGGTCAACACCGTGAAAGATACCCTTGATCGCGAAGCCATCGCACATCCAACCATTGTCACCGAGTCCGGACGTGCGGTTGTCGCCTATGCCTCTGTGCTGCTCTTCAATATTCTTGACACCACAACCTTCGAGGCCACCCACCAATCGCAGCCGGACAAAAACGACCATCCGCTGCTCACCGCACTGCGCAATTGTTCAGAGAATATTTCCGCTGAGACTGTAGAGCGATGTTATGAGCAAGTTCACCACTATCGCAGCGAGCTGCGCGATGCTTTTAAACAGGGCAAGGTTGATTTGCGCAGTCGCGCCGTTGGTGAAAATATTTTTCTTGATGCACTGCATCGCATGGCCGATATTCTCGATGATATGAGCGAAATTCCTGCCTGTATGTCAGGTTTAAAACTATCACTGGCGGATATCTACTACGGCAATTTCAGCCTTTTTCAATCGCTGCCGGATATTTGGGCGATTGATCAGCTGTTCCCCATTATGCCTATCCATCGCCTCGATGAAGAGCCTGTCAGGCAGGCGGTACTGGCGGACATCACCTGTGATTGCGATGGCAAAATAGACAGCTTTATTGGCCAGAGAGAAGTGGCTAAGACCCTTCCTTTGCACCCTATAAAAGTGGCTGAAGAGTATTACTTGGGGGTGTTTTTAGTGGGCGCCTATCAGGAGACCTTGGGTGATTTGCACAATCTTTTTGGCGACACCAATGTGGTCAGCGTGCGCTTAAACGGCGATGGCAGTTTTGACTTCGCCAAAGAGATGCACGGCGACACGATTGCCGATGTACTGACTTACGTCGAGTATGACCCAAAGCGACTAGAATTAAATTATCGCAACACCGCCGAACGCGCGGTGCAAGAGGGACGCATTACTGCGGCTGAACGCCAGCAAATTATCAAAGCATTCAGGGCGAGCATGCAAGGTTATACCTATTACGAACGAGAGCATTAGGTCCGATCAAGGAGACTGTTATGAACAAGATTGTCATTATTGGTGCTGGTGGCGTGGGACAGGTGGTTGCGCACAAATGTGCCCAGCTCGGTGATATTTTCGGCCACATTGTGCTGGCCAGTCGCACATTGGAAAAGTGCGACACCATTGCACAGCAAATTCAGCAGCGTTACGGACGTCGAATAGAAACAGCCCTTGTAGATGCTGACAATGTCGCTGAATTGGTCGCACTGTTTAAGCGTACAAAACCCTTTCTGGTAATCAACGTCGCGCTGCCCTACCAGGATTTAACGATTATGGATGCCTGCCTCGCAGCGGGTGTCCACTACATAGATACCGCTAATTACGAGCCATTGGATAGCGCGAAATTTGAATACAGCTGGCAGTGGGCCTATCAACAGCGCTTCCAAGAAGCTGGATTAATGGCGCTGCTGGGCTGCGGTTTTGATCCGGGAGCCACCAATGTTTTTACCGCCTATTTGGCAAAGCACTATTTTGATGAGATCCACCAGTTGGATATTATTGACGTCAATGGTGGTGATCACGGCTATCCCTTTGCCACTAACTTTAATCCAGAAATAAATATTCGCGAAGTCACCGCAGAGTGCCGTCACTGGGAGGATGGGCAGTTTGTCACAACACCCGCCATGTCAATACAGCAGCGCTTTACCTGTCCAGACGATGTTGGCAGTTTTAATATCTACCGCATGTACCACGAAGAGTTGGAATCACTGACAAAGCATTTTCCAACCCTGAAAAAAGCACAGTTCTGGATGAGTTTTGGGGACAGTTATTTAAAGCATCTAGAAGTACTGGCCAACGTCGGTATGACTGCCATTCACCCCGTCGATTTTGAAGGCCGTAGAATCGTTCCCATTCAATTTCTCAAGGCGCTTTTGCCCGATCCATCGACCCTGGGGCCGCGCACCCACGGCAAGACCTGTATAGGCTGCGTGGTCCGAGGTATTCGCGATGACAGAGAGAAAACTGTCTATTTATACAACATCAAAGATCACCAAGAGTGCTACCGTGAAGTGCAGTCGCAGGGCATTTCCTACACGACTGGCGTTCCTGTAATGATTAGCGCTAAATTAATGTTGCAGGGAGAATGGTTTAAATCTGGCGTGTGGAATATCGAGCAGATGAATCCAGATCCGTTTATGCAGGCGATGAATGATTACGGATTGCCATGGAAAATAGTAGAAAATCCCCAATTAAATCTGCTTTAATCGTCGGCAATGCTGACAGTAAAGTAAAAATTAATAGGGTAACAATAAAAAGACCAGCATATGCATGATTAAATAGAAATACGGTCGCGTAAAAACACTAGATTGCGTGAGAGCTATGATTAAAAGTAAGACATTTCAAAAGTTTGACCCCTCTCGGGTGCCATCACCCTGTTTTGTTATTGACGAAGTTGCCGTCGAAAAAAATCTACGAGTATTACAGCGCGTACAGCGCGAGTCAGGCGCCAAAGTGCTGCTTGCACTGAAGGCTTTTTCGATGTTCAGTTTGGCCCCCTTGTTTGATCGCTACCTTAGCGGTGTCTGTGCCAGCGGCCTCTTCGAAGCACGGCTGGGTTACACCGAATTTGGCGGCCAAGTGCACACCTTCTGCGCGGCCTACAAAGAAGATGAGCTGCCGGAAATACTGTCGATTTCAGACCATGTTGTGTTCAATTCGTTTAGCCAATGGCATCGATTTCAAACAATTATTCAAGACGCAAAACACCAGCGCCCAGAATTGCAGTTTGGCGTTCGCATTAATCCTCAGCACTCAGAGGCGGACGTGCCGATGTACGATCCCTGCGCTGAGGGATCGCGTCTGGGTATTCCAAAAAGTGAATTTGCTGGGGAACATCTCAAAGGCATTAGCGGTCTGCATTTTCACACCCTTTGCGAACAAGACTTTGAGCCACTCAGTCGAACACTTGACGTCATTGAGGAAAATTTTGCCGATGTCCTTAAAAAAGTTGAGTGGGTCAATTTTGGCGGCGGCCACCACATCACCCGTGACGATTACCCCGTTGATGAATTAATTAAGCGCATTGTTGCGTTTCAAGAAAAACACTCGGTGCAGGTTTACCTAGAGCCCGGCGAAGCCGCGGTTTTGGGCGCAGGCGTGTTGGTCGCTGAAGTGTTGGATTTAACCTATAACCAGATGGAACTGGCGATTCTTGATACCTCGGCGACCTGTCACATGCCCGATATTTTGGAAATGCCCTACCGGCCTGAGATTTTTCGGGCAGCGGAGAAAGGGCAGAAGACCTACAGTTACAGACTGGGCGGACAGACCTGTCTAGCGGGCGATGTTATGGGTGATTACAGTTTTGAAAAACCCCTGCAGCTCGGTCAGCGACTTATGTTTGACGATATGGCGCACTACAGCATGGTCAAGACAACCACCTTTAACGGCATTGCTCTGCCGACTATTGCCCTGTGGAATTCGGATACCGATCAAATAAAAATTATTAAGCAATTTGGTTACGACGACTTTAAAGATCGGCTCTCTTAGCGGGCCATTAGTCACTTCAATATTGAGCCGCAGAGTCAGGGAAAAGGACAAAAATGGCAAAACTAGAGCAATTTGTGGCGCCGGGATACCCTGTTTTTTTGGGGTCTGAATTACAACAGCCAGAACCCGGTCAAGCCTACTTTCACGTACTGCCTATTCCTATGGAAGAGTCAGTTTCTTATGGTGGCGGCACTGCAGAGGGGCCAGCCGCTATTCTGAAAGCGTCGTGGCAACTGGAAACATGGGACGGAAAAAGTGATCTCAGCAGCAGAGGCATTTATACCCATGGGCCGTTAGATACAAGCGGCAGCCCCGAGGAGGTTATTGAACGTATCGCTGCGCAGACGGCGGCACTGGTAAAGGCCGGGAGGTTTCCTGTTGGGTTGGGCGGCGAACACACGGTTACCTATGGCATCATCAAAGGCCTAGTTGATGCAGGATTGGAGAACTTTGGGGTTGTGCAGATTGATGCTCATGCGGATTTGCGCGACGCCTATGAGGGCAATCCTTTCAGTCATGGCTCGGCGATGAAAAGGATTGTCGATCTCGATATTCCGCTGTTTCAGTTGGGCGTGCGAGCACTTTGCCGAGAGGAGATTGCGACGCGAAAATTGTTTGGTGTTGGCCACTTAGATGCCGATATTTTAGTGCCAAAAAATGCGACCAGTATCGACCTGCCGGACGATTTCCCTGATTACATTTTCTTTACCCTTGATATTGACGGTATTGATCCAAGTATCTTCCCGTCGACAGGAACACCGGTGCCCGGTGGGCTCGGCTGGTATCAAACTTTGAGTCTGTTTGAATCTGTCGTAAGGCAGCGGCATATTATTGGTATGGATATTATGGAATTTTCCCCTATCCCCGGATTTCATGGGTATGATTTTTCCGCAGCGCTGCTGGTCTATAAGATGATGGGTATCGTTGAGCGGGAAAAATTTGGCTGAGAGCAGGGGGAGCCCAATCAAAATTGCCCTACAAAAAAAGCCTAGATGATTCAATCTAGGCTTTTTCGTTTGCGTGTCTTGAGACGGGGCCGTTTTAGTTAAACTCGTCTGACCAGACCGGTTGAGCTGACTCGGCGGCGCCGTTCTCATAAACGCGCACATAATCAACTTCCATGGCGTCCGAGACAAAGCTGCTAAAAATATTGTCTTGAATGGCGAAATTTAACAGTAAATATTGCGGCTTATCGAAAGGCCATGTTGAGGCGTCTTTATTTGCCGGTGCATAGGTATAGTGAGGGTTGCCGTCAACACTGAAAACCATTTCGTCTGCCGTCCAATCCATGGAGTAGACATGGAACTCTGAGGAGACGGTGCCAATGTACTGACCGCCGACATTGAAGGTGCCGCCATAGCTCGAGGGAGAGTGGATCGCGCTTTGCACGTAGTTCTGGTTGTTGCCCCAATGCTCCATAATGTCGATCTCGCCAGACTCTGGCCAGCCGGTTGTGCCGAAGCCTTGCTGCTGCCAATAGGCGCCGGTTTCGTTGATATTTTGGCCGAGCATCCAAATGGCTGGCCATGTGCCAGCACCTGAGGGCAGTTTAGCCCGCACTTCAACCCGACCATAGGTAAACGCATACTTTGCATTTAAACGCGCAGAAGTAAACTGCTTGGTATGACCCTGATCACGGAATGTCTCTCGCTTGGCAACAATCTTTAGGGTGCCATCGCTAACATAGGCGTTGTCGATTCGGTTGGTGTAGTGCTGTTGTTCATTGTTAAACCATCCCCAGCCATTGGGCAGTTGAGTCTGGTGAAACCACTTGCTGGTGTCGATGGCAACCGGTGTGCTGTTGCCACCGCCTGCTGCGATCACGTTAATGATACGGGTGGCTGTTGCAGTATTGCCTGCACTGTCGGTGGCGG
>TARA_B110000503_G_scaffold130604_1_pt1 | contig 11365 bp, 8 predicted proteins | sample TARA_B110000503 | Tara Oceans TARA_B110000503 (sample SAMEA4397472) | marine metagenome | biome: Polar Biome; feature: [SRF] surface water layer (ENVO:00010504); material: water (ENVO:00002006), including particulate matter (ENVO:01000060) such as... | depth 5 m
GGATCTGTCAGAGTCATCGCTTGTATTGAGGACCAGGACGTCATCGATAGAACGCGGGCGCAAAAAGCACGCCAAATCCTAACCCGACATTCAACCGCCTGACGCAGATGGTCATCGGACAGATGAGCATATACCTGCGTCATTTCGGCGCTTGAATGCGTCATTAGTTTCTGCACCGTAAACAGCGACGCCCCCTGCATCACCAGCCAACTGGCGAACGTGTGCCGCAGATCGTGAAATCGGAAATCCTGAATATCTGCCGCAGCCATTAGATTACGCCACGCTGTTTTGACCGACCCGATTTTCTTGCCTGTAACCGGGGACGGGAATACCAGCCCTCCCCCGCTGCTCTGCGCGCGCCAATCTTTTAAAACAGCCACAGCGTCATTCCGCAACGGCAGCGTCACCGGCTTGACCGTTTTGCGCCGGGTTTTGTTGATGACCTTTGTCACTTGGCCGCGTTCCAGATTGATGTGCGACCACTCCAAACTGAACAGATCGCCCGCCCGCAGCCCCGTGTGCAATGCCACCAGCACCAGAGGCAGCAGCGGCAAAAGCATTACACATATCAAAGGACAAACTGTAGACTCTGCTGATGTGAGGCAAATATATTCAGCGGCAACAGTAGCTTACCAAGGACTAAATACAGCTCCTATGCCCACAGTGAGCATCGTCCATGCTAAACACTATATTTACACCCTGACCCATACGTTAAAGGATTCTCTGTGGTGCAAAAGTTTTTGCGGATCGCCGCCATTATCTATATCGCCTACGTTGCGATCGCTCTTCTAATCATAACCCCGGCTCTCAACTACTTCCCACACAAGTATGTGCAAGACACGTATGGACGGCAACTGCATACTAACTGGGTACTGCTAAATCCCTTCATAATCAGCCTGGGTGTGAGTAAAGCCGAATTAACCGCAACCAACGGCAAGCCTTTTGCGTCCTTCGGCGAGGCGTCGATCAATCTGTCAATGGAAAGTCTTTGGCACAACGGCTGGATATTCGACAGCTTAAAGATGCATGACATTTTTATCGACGTGGTGCGCGAAACCGATGATGAATTTAACTTCTCCGACCTTCTTTCCAGTGACTCAGAAGAGCAATCACCCGAGCCAGATACCGAGGGCATACCTGGCGTAACCGTCCATGACCTCGATATCCACGCCAACACTATTTTGATGACCGACAACGCACGGGAAACGCCCTACCACAGTGAATGGAGCGGTCTTAACGTGCACGTGACGGGTTTATCTACGGTACTTGATGAGGGTCAACCCTATATCGTGAATATTGTGGGCGAAGGTGGCGGTAAGTTGCACTGGGAAGGCACCGTGTCTATCCACAATCAAAGCAGCCAGGGTCTGCTGTCACTGTCCAATGTAAGCCTGCTGACCCTGTGGCGTTTTGCCGAGCCATGGCTGGAATTTGAATTGAAGGATGGACGCCTTGCGGTCGGAGGGAAGTACGCCATCAACTGGGGCGACACTTTCAGTTATCGCATCAGCGAGGGGCATATCGGACTCTCGATGCTCGACATTGTGCCTGCAAACCCAGATCAACTAGCCGACACCCTGCTCGGCCTCGGCAAACTGGATATTACCGCTGTTGAGATAGACAGTAAAACTGCTCGTGTAGCCATAGACAGCTTGGCAATCGATGACCTGCAAGTCGCCACTTGGCTTGAGGGCTCGCAAGTAAGCCTGCAACAACTTTTTGCCTTGGACTTGTCCACAGATGATTCCACAACGACTGATGAAGACGCCGCCAAAGAAGATGATGATAGCGCCGCCTGGAACGTCGTGCTAAATCAGGCACAGATGACGAATAGCGGCCTGCGCTGGCGCTCAAAAATCACCGAGCCCTCGCAACTTGAGATAAAACCGATAGAAGCCTCCGTTAAGAACATTACGTGGCCACTGTCCGAAGAAACAGAACTCTCCCTGAAATTGGCCGTGAATGAGCAAGTTAATATTGATATTAATGGCAAACTAGCACTTGCTGAGGGGAACGGCACATTAAGCTACACGCTGGATGGTCTGCCTCTGGCCTGGTTCAACCCGAACTTGCCCGGCGCACTCAGGGCGAAGATTTCAGGCGGTCAAGCGCGTGCAGATGGCCAATTGACACTACAGAAATTTGAACCTACATTAATAGCGCTAAACGCCATCATCCGCGATTTTTCTGCCCGTCAGGAAGACGCCGAAACCATGCTCACAGGTTTTAGTGCCGTGCGCTTTGACGGTTTGAGCGTGGACATGGAACAACACAATCTGGTGCTGGAAAAACTGTCGATCGAAAGCTATACCGGTCGCCTGCACATCAAAGAAGATGGATCCATCAATGCCTCCAACATTTGGAAAGAAGAGGTTGGCCATGAGGCCCAGGAGCTCGCCGAGAGTTTAACCGAGGAAAAACCCTGGTCTATTAGCGTTCCTGTAATACAAATCAGTGACAGTGAGATTGATTTTATGGATCAGTCTTTGCCCATTCAGTTTCGCACCGTCATCGGCGAGCTCGAAGGAGAAATCCTCAACATCAGCTCGGATTCAGCAAGGGCAGCCAAGGTGGAAATCAAGGGCTCGGTTGATGGTTATGCGCCTGTAGCACTCACCGGCAACGCGGCGCCACTTGCCTCACCTGCCGACCTCGACCTGAACCTGAGTTTCGACGGGGTTGATATGGCGCGTTTGTCCCCCTACACAGGCACTTACGCTGGATATGCGATAGATCGCGGGCTGCTCAATCTGAAACTACACTATGCTCTGAAAGGCGATCGTCTGCAGGGCGACAACAGCATTCGGATCGAAAAACTGAAACTGGGCGAGAAAGTGTCCAGTGATAAATCGGTGAATCTGCCGCTGGAACTTGCGCTGGCGATCCTAACCGACTCCAACGGCGTAATTGACCTGCAAGTACCGGTTTCGGGCGACGTCGACAATCCGGAGTTTGCGCTGGGTGGGGTCATCTTCAAGGCGTTTATTAACATCCTTACCAAGGCGATCACCGCACCTTTCACGTTGCTGGCCGGTCTGGTGGACAGCCAAGAAGACCTGCAAACTATCACCTTCGCCTCGGGCTCGACGCAGTTAGATGCCACCGGTAGAGAGAAATTGACCCAACTCTCCACTGCATTAGAACAGCGTCCACAGCTATCACTAATCCTTACTGGCCGCCTCAATCTTGCAGCCGATCGCGAGCGTATGCAGAAAAATGCGGTTAAAGTGCAATTGCTGGCAGCGGGACTGTCTGCAGAAGAAATCACTGCCAAGGGGCTGGATTGGGAAGAGGCTATCAGCAGCCGATTTAAGGCTCTAGCGACAGGTAACACTGATGAAGCAGCACCGACTGCGCGCGAACAATATTTGCTGGTCGTTGAGAGTATCGATATACCCGATATACAGCTGCAGGAGCTCGCCCAGGAACGTGCAGCAACCGTAAAACGCTATCTACTCAACGAAGCGGCACTGGCTCCCGAGCGTGCGGTCGTGGGCAAGGCCAACCTCGAAGACGAAGACAATAGTTTTAGCGGCGTGGAAATGGGAATCGAAAGTTAGGGTAATCCCCCCGAACTTGACGCACCAGAGGCGGATCGCTTATCGAGATACAGTGATACGTCGTTCAGCGAGCAGGTCTTCGATATCGCGGTGGCTGAGATTAAAGAGTAGAGCCAGACAGTATAGGAGATGCTGTCGGATGGAAAGCGATGGCCTTTGTATGTGGTCATCCGTCGATTCTATCAATTTCGGGCAGTTAAGTTGGAGCCCCCCCCCACATCCCGTTTATTTGTACTATACTTACAACATTGCGGAGCAATTAGGGAGGTGGTGTTGTGAAGCGGAGGGAGTTCATCCGGGACGGTGCGAAAGTCGCTGCAACTGTCGTTGTTGCAGGAACCTTGGGCTGTGCTACCGGGAAAGTATCAATAGAGAAGCAACAAGAGGAGAAGAGCATGGCCGAACAGACCCGGGCTGAAGAAATGGACGCCGCGTTTGGTGAGCACATGGATGCAGAACTCAGCGGAGATCTCGACCGCACGATGGCCACCATGACGTCGAACCCACACCTTGTGAACGTGCCCACGATGCTCGGCGGGCAGGGGCCGGACGGTGTTCGAACGTTCTATGCCAACCGGCTCATCGGACAGTTCTTTCCGCCGGACGTGAAGTTCGAGACACTCTCACGTACCTACGGTCAGGATCGGCTCGTCGACGAGCTGATCATCTCGTTTACCCACACGACTGAGATTGACCACTTGCTCCCAGGAGTCAAGCCGACGGGCAAGTACGCCGAGGTCGCGTTCGTCGTCATTGTTGGTTTCGAGGGAGACAAGGTCTCGTACGAGCACATCTATTGGGATCAGGGCAACCTGCTGGTGCAGCTTGGCCTGATTGATCCCGAGGGTCTCCCCCTGACAGGCGCGGGCGCGGCCGCCAAGCTGCGCAATCCGTCGATTCCGGATCCGTTCTTCAACGAGTCCTGAGGGGCTGGGGCTCGCGCTGCGCTGAACCGCCCGTCAGGCGTGGCGGAGGTACTGACAAGTTGACTCTCAATCTGCTTCTGAAAAGTTAACTTTCTCAGATCGAAGGAATCTAACCTAAATTCTCAGGCAACCGTCCTACTACACTCTCCAAACGCACTCATCCTGAGATCCCTATAATGCTCAGCGCGAACAAGATGTCTACCCAGGATGAACAGATTGCTGACAGCTGCATGCGCGTCCAAAAACTGTTGAGCCTGCCTAACCGACTTGAAATTTCGCATCCCGCTTTCTCGAACCCTGGTCGCCTCATGCGATTGCTCGGCACGATGTACTTTGTGAAAACGGCGAGCGTGTGTCTCTAGAGCCAGGCGACAAACTCGTCACTCCAGCCGGCGCAATTCACGCCAAAGGCGAGGTCACCGAGCGTATGGTGTACATCGTGGGACTACCTGTCGCGGCGAATTTTTTTGAAACATTAGCGTTGCTTGATCCGGCAGAGAGCCGTACACGAAAGGCACGGGTCGTTGCTAAAGCATAGTAGGAAAATAGCCTAGATCCTCTTTACCTGCCAATAACCACAATAGCATTACTTGGCCTATAAGCGGCTAGGGTCTCACGCTCGCATCCAATATAAACATTGAGGGCTGTGGCCACTGCGGTGATTCTGACAAAGGCATTATGCGCTTTTTTTAGCCAAAAATGCAGCATCCTCAATGAGAATTCTATGCATCCTAGAAATAAAAATAGACGGAATACAAAGATATTAAAATCAAGCTTACGATTTTTATTAAAGGCGCTTATAATTTTTTAGCGTCATAAGACCTTAACTCTTTACGAAAAAAATTCAACGACGGCCCTGCTCTTAAAAACATACTTTGGCTTGCCTGTTGCTCGAGACATAGAGAATGTAATACCACTAAAACGGGTAGCCAATATTGCCTTAAACAAGAATTTATCGATTCGAAGATTATCAGGAAGACTTCGAACACACTGTATAATTTTTTTGATAGTAACGGATGAATGACTTCTATATAGGCTAGCTTAAGATCGCTGCGCGCTACGAAAATAGTAGAAGTTTGAAACACAGAATTGACTCGGTCTCTCCATTCCTCCATAGATTCATTCAATTGTTTTCAAGATGAGGCAGACGCTTTTTCAAAAAATCTTTAAAAATCTTAACTGTACTGAATCGGCATTATGCGAGCCCGGTTCCTATTCTGCTTCCATTAGTACGCCGACCTATGGGCATACCCTTCCAGCCAGTTATGTTTTCACGCTAACCACAATGGAAGCACCAACTGTCGTTTCCATTCCCACCATAGCCTGGCTGTTCGGCTCTGCACTGCTAGGTCTAGGTGCGCTGAAGCGTAAGAAAGGGCAAGGCTAAATCTAGATGACGAGGCCCACCACTGCAAGTCAGGCAGGGCTGGCATAAAAGTATCGCCTAGAAAAGGAGGCGGGTTTGACGTGTGTCGTGGTGATTAAGAAACCCCGCACTCTACTAATAACTTGTGCTTAGAACTGCGCTAGTAAAACGGTGGTCCCAAAAAATTTCGAATTAACGACTCCTGCCATGGCTCTGTCCAAAAGCGCGTTTAGGGAGGTTGAATCAAAACATCAACGAGATGAAATCCGCGTGGTTAATGATAGCGCAATATCGCCTGCCAATTCTGCCACCCGGACTGCGCTTAGGCGGTTGGCGCTAACGAACCTCGAAGCAGTTCCATCTTCGCTCTGATGCAAGCCAATACTGCGCTGAGTAATCAGGTAAACACTGGTGCTAAATGTGCCGTCGACTAGTTTTAGTCGACCGTCATTGGCCAGATAAAAACCGCCGGTGCCATTGTTTACTCCCAACCCTGAAGCAACCAATTGATCCAGCAAGGTTGTGCCGGTGGTCGCAAATGGATTGCGCGCACCGGTGCAATTGACCACCGCATCGCAGTGCAACACCCCGCCGTCTTCGAGCTGCGCGGCGAAGCGTCCCTGCTCTTCGCGCAGTTCAATCACTTTATCGTCAATGCGCTCGAGAGAGGACGGACTCTTACCAAGCAGTCGCACGCTGTGCCAGTATTCGTAGGGTGTGAATTTCAGCCTCGCCTCCAGCCGCCCGTGATAATCAGCGGCAAAGCGCTCAATGTCCGGCAGCCGATCTCTGATCTGTTGTTCTACCGCACCCACGTGACGCAAAAAAAGCATAAAAAGGTGAGGCGAAGCGCACGCTTCTAATTGCTCCAGTGCGTGGCACACAGCAGCAAAATAACTGGCGGCGGTGAAATCTTTTTCCGGGTCGAGAAATTTCGCCAGTAATCCTTGCAGTAGCTGCTGCTCCTCCGGTGTTATCCAGCGCAGCGAATCAGGTGATTGGTCGCTCGGCAAAGGCTGTAATACTGCGCCAGAGTGCGGCATGGCAGTGGGAGCCAATTGTTTGATCTGTAAACTTCCTCGCTGCATGGCGGCGCGCAATTCACGCTCGTTTGCCAGACCCCACAAACAATCGAGTGCGCTGGCATTGCCCCCGACTATTAAAAGCTGCAGCGGGTCTGGGCTGCCATGGGAAAGGACTTCTAGTAATTGCTGGTGATAGCAGTGGCGAGGTTGGCCGTAAAGGTTATGCAGCACCATTGCGTCCCGCTTAAGCCCCTGGCCTAATGGTTGCGGCGGCAAGTCTCCACCGGCATATACCAAGTACTCGCATTGCTGCGAAACGGGATGCTGACCTTTATCGACGAGGGTCAGCGTATGTCGGCCTGCTGTCGCATTGGTCGCTTGCAGGCGTTGTACATCGGCCTGGATATAACAGAGCGTTAGCCGCTCATTGGCTGGCGCGGCCAAGGCATCGACCGCCAGTCCAGCGAGAAAATCCCCATAAACACAACGCGGAAAATACACCGTCTCATATTGCCCAGTAACCAGCGCATGTTGGTTAAACCTTAGCCATTGGGTGAGCGCCCGTTGTTCCCACAGCTGGCATTGCTGATCGGCGGCTTGATGCAGTTGTCCACCTAGTGACACCAGCCCCAGGCGCTGCTGCCAATCCGTCTGGTGGCGCTGCAGCCAGCCGACAAAATCGCCCTTGGGCCCAATGATGCCCGCTATGCTCATGCGACTGGCCGGGCTATTGAGTAGCTCGGCATTACTGCCGACCAGCTCTGGTCGCTCGCGTTGCCAAGGAGTGGCATAGGCCCGGCCGCGACCAAACTGATCGGGTGCCGCCGGATCGATAACCAATAACTGAACTGCATGCGTGCTGTCTGCCAATTGCTCGCGCAACTGCTGCACCAATATCAGCGCAGCCAGGCCGCCGCCGATCACCGCTATGGTGATGGGTTCAGCTGACATCGCAATCAACCCTCGATGTTGAGCCGTGGTTATCTGGTTTATCCATACTGATTTCTCGCTTACCGAGTAAACGTAAGTGTACTGCCAGGTTAACTCTTTCGATGTTTGACATGCGCACTGTTAACGCCTCTGCTTGAGATTAATAGTAGCAGCAGTATCTCTGAGTGAGTCAGGTTATTGCGTACCATTGTGGCCCACGCCATACAATACACAGTATAATTAAAGGGAACTATTGTAAAACGGCTGGTTGTGCACTGTCACGAAAGCGGGTCGGCTGTGTAAAACTAATGGGGAGCGAGCATCACTTTAACAAAATTCGCGCTGTTGTCGATTGTCTTCATAGACATCATGAGCCAGGGTCTTGTTATCCCCATCTTGAGCACGATTATCATGAGCCCCACAGAGGATTTCCTGTCCAAGGAAACCTCAAATGATACGAGACAGTTTTATTTTGGACTAACTATGGCCGCATTCTTTCTTGCTTGGTTTTTCGGGGCGGCCTATATCTCGAAAGTATCGGACTATATTGGCCGCAAAGTAGCGATGCTGATTTGTCTTTTTGGTGCGCTACTCGGCTATATACTGACCATTATCGCTTTGGATGCAAACAGCCTTACCCTTCTGCTTATCGCGCGGGTGATTTCCGGATTCACCGCCGGTAACCAGCCAATTGCGCAAGCGGCACTAGTGGATTTAAGCAAGAACGAAGATCAAAAAATTCGATTCATGGGTATGGCCTTAGTTGCCATGAGTATTGGAATGGTGGCTGGCCCGCTCATTAGCGGCCTGACATCAGATCCAGCGATACTGGGCGCGGCGGCCTCCATCAATTTGCCATTTTACATTGTCTCTGCGTTGGTGATTGCAAACATTTTACTGATCATGTTCTATTATAACGAGACGCCGGTTGAGCGCCCGCCGTTTAAGTTTAAGCCGCTAGAAGTTTTTCTGACCATTTGGCAAATAAGGGAACGCCCAGTGGTTGTTAGGCTAGCGCCTGTGTTTTTTTTCGCGCAACTAATGGTGTTCGCATTTTATGTCTTTATGGATAATTATTTTTTTAGCAAGTTTAAATTTGGCACGCTCGAAAATGCTTTCACCATGGTCGTTATGGGAGTTGCTATGGGGACGGTCAGTGCGTTTTTGGTAGGCCCGATAAGCGCTCGATTTAGAAAGATTACTATACTTTATAGCAGCCTGAGTCTAATGGCCCTTAGCGCAGGCCTCTCTGCCATCAACCCGACACCGGCATTGGCTTATGTATTAATAGCTACCTTCTTTATTCCCTTTGCGCTGTACTACACTACCATGCTCACTCTCTTCTCAGGCGCGGTAGACCAAACAGAGCAGGGTTGGGTTATGGGTATATCGGTTGCCCTATTCACGTTAGCCGCCGGCGTCATCTCGCTACTCGGTGGCTGGTTGATGGCTATCGATATTCGTCTACCCTTTATTGTTTCGGTCATTAGCGCGTTGGTTGCCATGGCGTTGATTGCAGTGCTCTGGCGTGGACCCACCATGCATAAATTGCTCAGCGGGAATTAACAAGCAGATAACTTAGCGAGCAGGTGTTGGAAGAGAACTTCAGGACTCAAAAAGACGTATTGGAGGCACTGAAAAGTTAACTTGAGGTCATGGGCTTGGCTCTACAAGAACCAGACAATGCGTTGTATAAATATAACGACGTTGTGAGTGGTTTTGCTAATGATTCCTACTGGAGTTCGTTAGAGTACGATGCCGGCAAAGCATGGTACCAGTCCTTCAGCACTGCCTACCAGAGCAACTTCTGGAAAGACAAAACTCGTTTAGTTATGGCCGTTCGGGCTTTTTAACCCTTTAACTCTTTTCTTTCAAGAAAGCCTCTTAACCGAAGCTTTTTTATGTGCTATTCAATTGTTTTAAGAACCAAATCCAAGTCTGGTTAAAGCCACCTTGTTGACTGACCTTTCCCCGTAAGCCGCTGTGCAGAATCTATTCAACCTGGGCAGGCACCTAGTCAGGGCAGAACACTATCGGAACCTCAGGATAAGTGCGTTCGTTGATTGGAGTAGGGCAGTTGCCTAAATGAAGATGCCAACATTTCTGATTTCACAGAAGTTAATTTGTCAGTACCCTCTCAGGGAATAGAGATTAGATCTGGGGCGTAATCGCCTTCGCGATAGGCCTTACAAAATGCGTCCTCATCTCCAGCGTACACCGGATCATGTTCCACCAGTGCCGTGCGAATTAGATCCCAGGGCGTAGTGAGAGTAGCGGTGCCACCAGCATTTCTGGTGACCATGACGAGGTCAAGGCCTCGGTGCGCGGCGATGTTTTGTCCGCCAGCGCCCAAGCCTCCGAAGACTCCTACGTCATAGGTCTGCAGGCAAGAGTACGCGCCGTCATAGTTACAATCGGTGGACTCGCTGAACGTGTGAGGAAACTCTTTCCAGATCGCCGGTGGCTGGCAGTTTCCCAGTGGGGAGCGGAATTTTATGTCAAAACCGGGAAAGTAATAATTGCTATTGGATGCCACCCACGTGAGGTAACCATAGGCAGTATTCGCATCTTCAAAAGCCGGGTGAGTCATCTTGTAAATCCACTGTGAACTTACAAGGCGCTGTTGGTCCCATACACCGTCGTGTACTAGCAATGTTCCGAGGCGGGCCATGTCGCGCAAGTTGGAATGCCAGGTGGATGCAAAACTCTCTCCCGTCCATGCGCTCATGTTCATGCCGAGGCGGTTGAATATTTCCAGCTGGGCAAATTCACCGGCCGTGGTTGTGCCACTGAAACGCGCGCTGTCCTGCGCGATCACTTCTGCAACAACGTCACTCAGTCGATTGATTTCACGGGAGCCGCCGGTATCGTAGGAATAGATGCGCTGGCCGAATTCCAGGCTTTCATTGTATCCCAGCATCGCAAGAACGTGTGCAACCTGAGCGTCGGAATTGAAGCTAATATCATCGACCCAGGCGTCCATGCGATCCGTGTCGCGCAGTGGCTTCGGCAGATCTTCACTCATTAAAATCGCGCGCCCTACCAGAGTGGCGGCCAGCGTTTTAGTGGAAGACCAATTATTGACGGGCTCATTCTTTCCGGGCATATCGGGGCGGTAGAATTCGTGGCAAAGTTTTCCGTAGCGAACGATGGCGTAGGAGAACGGTGCGGTTTCATCGACGATGGCGAGAATGTCCGGGTCTAGGCCACATTCTTCAATTAAAGCCTCCGCTGCTACCAGTTCCCATGGGCCAGTACCGGGGTCGTTGAATACCGCCAGCGCAGGGTCCTTCGTCAATGCGGAGGCGTCGTTGGCATTTTCCACGGAGTAGGAGTCACCCGAGCCCCCACCTCCACCACAGGAGGCGAGCACTGTGACCAGTACGAGTAGGGGGGCGCGAACCAGAAACGTCATAACAGCGACCATGAAACATATGCCAATAAAACGCCGAGTATAGGGCAAATAAAAGGGCTGTTGTGAAAAAATAGCCCCCATCAATACGAGTTACCTCGGTACTGACAACTTAACTCGCTGAAATTGGTAGAATCGGCCAATGA
>TARA_B110000503_G_scaffold43650_1_pt1 | contig 11364 bp, 9 predicted proteins | sample TARA_B110000503 | Tara Oceans TARA_B110000503 (sample SAMEA4397472) | marine metagenome | biome: Polar Biome; feature: [SRF] surface water layer (ENVO:00010504); material: water (ENVO:00002006), including particulate matter (ENVO:01000060) such as... | depth 5 m
GCCTTGTATGCAGGATCTCCCCAGTTCTGTGACATTGGGAATCCACCGGTTTCGGTAAATAGCTCAGGAATTACTGTTGAAGCATTTGCCCAGTCAGGTGCCCAACCAGCGCGAGACATATCGCCCTGCTTTGTCTGGTCCAATACAACTGCGTAGTAACTTCCTGGCTCAATGAAGTTGAATTTCAGAGTAATCCCTGCATTCTTCTTCAATGAGTCAATCCAGATAGCAGCGCTCTTCTTATTTGTATCGCTATCTGCAGCGTCAAATGTTAGACCGCGGTTTGGATCTATTGCACGAGCGTGAACATCTGGGCAAGCTGTTTTAGCTGCAGCCATGTACTTCTTTGCTGCATCAGCATTACCTGCAGGCATGAACTCATCGAGTCCAGTGACCTTTGCATAGTCAAGTCCCATTAATGGCTTGATTGAGCCATCTGCTGGGTCTCCACCAAATGCAGCGCCACCACTAAGTTGAATTAAGCCAGCGTAGTCACGTGCATAGTAAATAGCCTTACGGATATCTAGGCAAGGTACCGTCTTAACGTTTACTGCTGTGTAAGTAACATAAGGATCGTAGACATTTAACGCTCTCTCTGCGAATGCTGCAACAGGATCGCCATTGTCATCAAAGACGGTAGGCAAGTTTGTTGGCAATACTGCATCTAGAGACATTGATGTCTTGTCAGAATCACTGATAATTAATTGATCGCGTACCTCTTCAGCTAGACCGAAGCGAACTACGATGCGATCTGGGAAGGCGCTGCGAATTGGATCTGAATCCTTACTCCAATTCTCATTGCGAACAAGAACCATCTCATCCTTAGCCTTGTACTTCTCAATCTTGTATGGACCAGATGAAACTGGTGCTAAGTCATATCCATCACCATTGTCCTTAGCCTTTGGAACTGGGCTAAATGATAGGTAGGTAACGGTGTAGTTGAAGTCTCCAACTGAGCGACTTAGATTGAAGGTAATTGTCTTGTTGTCATCAGAACATGTGACCGCTTTATCGTAGGCAGCTACATCGTTCTCCTTGGTTGTGTAAGGACCCTTGTAAACGGAGGATCCATCATCTGCTGAAGGAATATCCAACATAGAAATTGAGTATGTAGGACCATCTGTGATTACATCTGTAGCGAAGGTACGTGAAACACCGTATTTAACATCTTCGCATGTAATTGGAGTTCCATCTTCGAAGCTAACGCCATCGCGTAGGGTGAATTCCCAAGTTTTATTATCATTCGATGCGCGACCGGTGTCAGTAGCTAGATCTGCAACTACGGCAGAACCGTCTGCGCCCTCTGCGTGTGCATACGATGTGAGTGTTCGGTGCATATATGAACTGAACCAAGCAAGGTGTTGTCCTGTGTAGTTACGGTTTGGATCTGCGTGAGTCCAAGCCTCAGAGTGGGTCAGGTAAGTGATTGTTCCACCCTCTGATGTACCGCTGCTGCTCATTCTTACGAGTCCAGTTGCAATAACCGCAATTGCTAGAACCGCAACTACTGCCATGCTAGTGGATTTTTTTACTCTAGCCATTTTCTCTCCTTCTGATTGTTTTGGTTTTTAGTTCTGTTCAGATTTTGGATCTAGTGCATCTCGGATTGCATCTCCCAATAAATTGAAAGATAGGACCACCAAGATTAGTGAAAGAGCCGGAATAAAGAAGTAAGTTGGCTCATTTAGAATGTATTTAGTCGAATCTGCAATTATCAGGCCCCAGGTTGCTGCAGGCGGCTGAACTCCAATGCCCAGGTAAGAGAAGACGGCTTCAGCGGCAAGATATCCAGGAAGGGCTAATGAGACGTAAACGATTACCGGTGTCCAGAGGTTAGGCAACATCTCTTTAAAAATTATTCTACGGTTAGATGCCCCAAGGGCCCGCGCTGCGATTACATAATCACGTTCACGCAGTGATAAAACTTGGGAGCGAATAATTCTTGAAAAGTATGTCCATCCGAAGAAAGATAAAATCACAATCAGATAAAAGATTCTCGCCGCATTTCCTCTGGCAATACCTGATCGCTCGATTCGATCAATCATCGGTTCACTCAACGCAATGATCATGAAGAATGAGGGAAAGGCAAGTAGGAAATCGGTAAGGCGTCCAAAGACCGAATCGACCCGGCCACGGTAATAACCAGAGATGATTCCAATCATTAATCCAATTGCGATTGTTGTGAAGGTTGTAATTACCGCGACCATAAACGAAATTCTTGCTCCGTACATCAGCCTTGCAAGTAAGTCATAACCGATTCCAGGTTCAACGCCGAGTGGATGATCCCAGCTCATTCCACCGAATCGTCCGATTGTTTGGCCACGGTCTGTGATTGCAGATCCATCGCGATCATTTGGATTTACATTTATTACCCAAGCGATGACTGGTGCAAATATTGCAACAACGGCAATTGACATCGAAGCGACAGCAGCTGGAATTCCTATTCGGTTGGCTCTAAACCGTCGCCAAGCCAACTCTCTTGGGCTCCTACTAATTAGCCCAGTTTTTGACTCCGTTGCCGCCTGCATCCCACAAACGCTACTCATCCGCAGGCTTCTTTACAAGAATCCTAAGGCGGCTTTAAGGATTAGGTGATGCAGGAAGGGTGAAAAACTACGTTAGATGGCTTCGCTCACTCAAGCCTCTAAGTGCCCGCAGGCCATCTGAAGCCCACGTATTTACAGTCGTAATACTGCAAGGCAGAACATCAAGGTGATAGACGCTCTCAAGTGGCGCCCCCAGAACAGTTGCCGCGATTGTCCTGATCACATAGTTATGGGTAACAACGATTATTGTCTTGCCGGGATGTTCTAAAACTAAATTAGTCAGAGCCAACTCGGATCTAGCGGCAACATCTTCATATGACTCACCCGAAGTTCCGGCAACTGCGCTGGTACTTGAAACCCAAGATTGCCACTCATTTGAATAAAGCTCTTTTACGTTTGCGATTGTCAGCCCATCCCATTGGCCAAAAGCTGCCTCTCGCCAAGATTCATCAAATGAAATTTTTAAACCAGTTGCCTTGCTAATTGCCTCTGCCGTCTGTCTGGTCCGAACCATAGGTGATGCCACAATTAAATCAGCTTTTCTCGCAGCTAGTTCTTTAGCAACTGCCTGTGCCTGTGAAATCCCTTCGCCACTTAACTCCGGGTCTGATCCATCTCCCCCAGAAAATCTGCGCTCCGGAGTCAAGATCGTCTCACCATGTCTAACAAAATAAACTGTCGTTGGTCGCTCGCCAGATACCAAACGCTCGGTCAAAAAGTTTTTCTGCAGCGACTCATCGGTACTGACATCCCCATCTAGCGCCTTATTTGCCAGCCGATCCGCATGAGAGTTCTCATCTCGTGGTATCCACTTATAACTAACTAAATCGTGCGGGTGAGCATCTCGCGCCGCTTTTGCGAGCTCGCGCATATCTGGGTGCTTAATCTGCCAACGCCCAGACATCTGTTCAACAACCAACTTTGAATCTAACCTTGCCTCTACCTGGGCAGCTGGATCAATTTCATTTATTTTTCTAAGCGCAGCAAGCAATCCGTTGTATTCGGCGACATTATTAGTCGCAACACCAATTGTCTCGAAGAGTTCATGGAGAATTTTGCCATTCTCGCTAACAACTGCGCCATATGCCGCAGGACCAGGATTACCCCTAGAGCCGCCATCGGCCGAAATAATGAATGAACGAGCCATTTAGATTCGCACCAAAATTCTTCGACATTCCTCGCAGCGAAGTACCTCATCGGACTCGAGGGATTTAATTCGCTCCATCTCGACTGCATTTATAGCCAGTCGACATCCATCACAGGTATTACCAATTAAGAGTGCCGCGCCGACCCCTCCACTATTGGCCCTTACCTTCTCGTATACCTCGATGAGTGCACCATCAATTTTTGGCAAAATCAAAACTCGCTGTGAATTATTCAACTCAACATCGCGATTGAGTTCGGTAGCGGCATTTTCTAATCGAATATTTAACTCTAGTTCGAGCTTCTTTAAGCCCTCTTCATCGCTCTTAATAATGGCGACTCGTTCTTTAGCAACATCAACTTTCATCATAATCTCTAATTCACTATCTTCAAGTTCAGATTTACGTTTAGCTAAGGTAGCAATCTCGTGTTGCAATTGTTCTAGCTCTTTTGGCGAGGCGCTACCATTATTTAATCGAGACTCATCCTTGGCCATTCGATCTGCGACAGATTCGACATCGGCTTCGCTACGTCGTAAATCAATTGTCACGCCAGCCAGCTCAACCTCTGCCACAGTTAGCAGTTCGGCAGATGCAGAAAGCCGTCCCTCAATCGACACTATCTGTTCGCGCTCTGGAAGTGATTTGAGTTTATGTTGGGCCTGCATAATTGCCAAATCAATTCGTTGTAGCTCAATCAAACTATTCTGGTCAGAGACAGAGGCTTTCATAGTTACAACCCCTCTCTCGCTTCAAAACGTACTTAATCCTTCTATGTAATTATCAGACTTAATAACAGTCCCCTCCGTAATTTATCCTCTCGCGGAGTTTAATGGAAATCAAAGGCAAATCCAGTGATTTTCTTCTTTATAATCAATTCATGCAGACATTTGAGACCGACCACTTGCGCTGTCAATCACTCTCTATGAGTGACTACTCAGATTTCGAAGTAGGAATAGAACCTACGCGCAAGGGATTCGCAAAAGTAGGTGAGCAAATTGACCCAGAAGATGGCCTAGAACTCGTCTATGAAAAATCGGCCGCCGAATTTGGAACTGTTAGGTGTTGAGGGTTTCATCATTCACTCGTTGACTATTTTCTTGCTAAGAACATATAGCACCAGAGAAACACGTTTTTGCTAATTGGTGCGTGTGATTTTAAACCGGCTACTAGTGAAAGATTGATTACGGTAATAGAGTAATTCAATGAGTAATTCAATGGTTCAACGTTCTTTTAAGCATATGGGGTGGGCTAACTCCCAAATGCTAACGATATTAAGTGGATTGCCCGATGAAGCAATCAATTTTTCGGCGTGGAACCCGGATTGGACTGTTGGGAAAATTGCTCACCATATTGTTCTTTCGGAAGGAAGCCTTATTTCCCGAATTACTGAACAGCCTGTTGATAAAGGGCCTGAATCACCAAGAACAGCGCAGGATATTAAGGAGTTAATCTCGATCTGCAAGAAGCGAGATGCCCAACTTCTCTCGCTCATCAACACACCAGATGAAATTAGAAAATTTAAACAAAATGGAAATGAGGTTTCATTCTTAACCTCAACTATTTTGGCACAGGCAATTAATCACGCTACAGAACATAGGGCGCAGATTTCAGACATTCTGGTGGCAAACAAGATGGACGTCCTGAATCTAGATGAGATTGATTTATGGTCATTTGAAAACTGGGAAAAATCCCGCTGACCTAATCCTGGTGGGCGGTGAGGGTTTCGAACCCCCGACATCCTCGGTGTAAACGAGGCGCTCTACCACTGAGCTAACCACCCAAAGCGTACTGCCGCACTCTACCCGCAGATTGGCAGTAATAAAAATTCTCTGATGAGACTTAAAGCGCTGCTAGAGCCGTCTTGTAATCGACCAAATTACGAGCATCTCCCAGGCCATTTACAACCTGCCAGCGAAGAACTCCTTGCTTATCTATTATGAAAGTTCCGCGAATAGCGCAGCCACGATCTTCGTTAAATACGCCGTAAGCCTTTGCTGCAGCGCCGTGTGGCCAGAAATCTGCCAGCACCGGGAATTCATATCCCTCTTTTTCAGCGAATGCTTTCTGTGCATACATCGCATCACAAGATATTGCTAAAAGTTGAACATCTTCGTTTTGAAAAGCAGAGAGGTCATCGCGTAATCCGCAGAGCTCACCGGTGCAGATACCGGAGAATGCAAATGGATAAAAGAGAACAACTACGCTTTTCTTGCCTTTAAATGAGGCCAGTGAAGTGGGAACGCCATGTTGATCTTTCAATTCAAAATCTGGTGCAGGTGAACCTATCTGAAGTGCCATTAATATCTCCTAAACAAATTAAAACTATTTGCGATTGGCTTTTCGTGCAACTAATTTGGTTGCACTCCAATCGGATCCGATGGCAAAGGATACAGTCTGCGAGAGCCCGGCCGTAGGAGCGGCGTCTTGGATATCACTTGGCTCAACATGGCCATCGCGATTTACCTTTGGAGTGATTAGCCAGATTGGACCACTCTCAGATAAAAATGTAAGGGAATCTACGAGCTCATCTACTAGATCGCCATCGCCATCTCGCCACCAGAGAATGACTGCATCTACAACTTCAGTTGCCGCATCTTCGATAAATTCGCTACCGATTTGCTTGACTATCTCGCTTCGAAATTCGTTGTCGCAGTCGGAATCAAGGCCGACTTCAAGAATCAAAGCTCCTGGTTGAAGAGCAAGACGTTCTACTGTCTGATCGACCCCCATCGGGGTATTTCCTCCTGATTCACTAACTAATGTGAGATAGGTAATTTCTGGTAGGAGAAGTCCACCGAAACATTGCCATTTGCGCAAGGGGCTGGAGTTCTAGCTTTGGTGGAAATTTCTGGCCAAATTCGTGGAAAGATACAGCCATGAGCGCAACGGAACAGGCCCCAGACCATTTGATCGATCAGCTAGTTGATACCGACCCACAAGAGACAGCCGAGTGGACCCAATCGCTCGATGCAGTATTAAAGAATGCAGGTCCGGTCCGTGCTCGTTACTTGATGCTTGCAATGTTGGATCGAGCTGGTGAGAATAATCTTGGAGTTCCAGCGCTACGCGCAACTGATTACATAAACACTATTCCACCAAAGCAAGAGGCAAATTTTCCTGGCGATGAAGCGATCGAACGTCGGATCCGCGCATTTATCCGCTGGAATGCCGCCATCATGGTCCACAGAGCGCAGCGTCCCGGAATTGGTGTCGGCGGACATATCTCTACATATGCATCATCGGCATCACTTTATGAAGTTGGCTTTAATCACTTCTTCCGAGGTAAGGACCACGCCGGTGGCGGGGATCAAATTTTTTATCAAGGCCATGCAAGTCCTGGAATGTATGCACGTGCATTTCTTGAAGGGCGCTTAACGGAACATCAGATGGATGGCTTCCGTCAAGAACTTTCACATGAAGGTGGCGGACTCTCCTCATATCCACATCCTCGTTTGATGCCAGAGTTCTGGGAATTTCCAACAGTCTCTATGGGGCTTGGTCCAATCAATGCAATTTATCAGGCTCGATATAACCGATACCTACATGGTCGCGGCATAAAAGATACGAGCGATCAGAATGTTTGGGCATTTATCGGTGATGGCGAGACCGATGAGCCAGAGACACTTGGCGCAATTGGCTTAGCGGCGCGTGAAGGTTTAGATAATTTAACATTCGTTATTAATTGCAATCTGCAGAGGCTAGATGGCCCAGTTCGAGGCAATGGCAAGATTATTCAAGAACTTGAATCTATTTTCCGTGGCGCTGGCTGGAATGTTATAAAGGTTGTGTGGGGCCGCGAATGGGACGAGCTCCTTGCAATGGACCGCGAGGGCGCACTTGTTGAATTAATGACTAAGACAACTGATGGCGACTATCAGACATTTAAGGCCGAATCTGGCGCATATGTTCGTGAACATTTCTTTGGGAAAGATCCGCGCACCGCAGCTATGGTTGCAGATTGGTCTGATGAGAAAATTTGGGCACTAAAGCGCGGAGGCCATGATTACCGTAAATTATTTGCCGCATATAAAGAGGCTTCAGAGCATAATGGTCGTCCAACTGTAATTCTTGCAAAGACTATTAAGGGCTGGACACTTGGTTCGCATTTTGAAGCACGAAATTCAACGCACCAGATGAAGAAGATGACGCACGAAGATCTACTCGCCTTCCGCGATACCCTGTTAATTCCATTAACTGATGAACAGATCGATGCCAAGGCTCCTCCTTATTATCACCCAGGCGTTGACTCTCCTGAGTACAAGTACATGATGGAGCGCCGCGCAACCCTAGGTGGCTCAATTCCGACTCGTCGTAGCAAATCTGCTCCGTTAGTACAGCCACCAATTGAGACTTATGAATCAGTAATCCGCGGATCTGGAACTCAAGAGATAGCCACAACGATGGCATTTGTGAGATTGCTAAAGGATTTAATTAAAGATCCAAATATTGGCAAGCGCTTTGTGCCAATTATTCCTGATGAGGCGCGTACCTTCGGAATGGATTCACTATTCCCGACTCTTAAAATTTATTCACCACAAGGTCAGACTTATACCTCTGTAGATCGCGATCTAATGCTCTCTTACAAAGAATCAACCTCTGGCGTAATTCTGCATGAAGGTATCAATGAAGCTGGGTCAACGGCCTCATTTACTGCAGTCGGAACTTCGTATTCAACGCACGATGTGCCAATGATTCCAATCTATATTTTCTACTCAATGTTCGGTTTCCAACGCACCGGCGATGCTTTCTGGGCCGCTTCAGATCAGATGGCGCGTGGCTTTGTACTGGGTGCTACTGCAGGGCGAACTACTTTAAATGGTGAAGGACTTCAGCATGAAGATGGGCATTCACATCTTCTGGCCTCAACCAATCCAGCAGTCGTTGCCTACGATCCTGCCTTTGGCTATGAAGTTGGCCATATTGTGCGAGATGGTTTAGAGCGCATGTATGGTGAAAATAGTGAGAATATTTATTATTACATGACTGTATATAACGAGCCATATGTACAACCAGCACAGCCAGAGAACCTAGATATTGCTGGACTTCTAAAGGGAATCTATCTCTACTCTCCTGCTCCACGCGGTCGCAAGAAAGTTCAACTTTTAGCATCTGGTGTTGCAATGAACTGGGCGCTAAAGGCCCAACAGTTACTAAATGATGACTGGGGCATTTGCGCCAATGTCTGGTCTGTTACATCTTGGAATGAACTTCGTAGAGATGGCCTAACCGTCGATCGCCATAACTTAATGAATCCTGGCGATAAGAAGTCTGCATATATTACAGAGAAGCTTGCCAAACAAGAAGGTCCTGTCGTTGCCGTAAGTGATTTCATGCGCGCAGTCCAAGATCAGATTGCCCCTTGGGTAGAGCAAGATTTCTACTCACTTGGCACAGATGGATTTGGACTTTCAGATACTCGTGGCGCACTTCGTCGCCACTTTAAAGTTGATGCCGAGTCCATTGTTGTCGCTGCTCTTGCAAGACTTGCAGATGCTGGAGAGGTAAAGAGCAAGGTAGTTCAACAGGCCCTTGATAAGTACCGGCTAAGTGACATCAGCGCAGCAGATCCTGGAAATACTGAAGGCTCTGGCTGATTAATTAATCTCTCTGCTTGCTTCCGAGGTATGAAAACTTCGAGGTAGCCAAGAGCATTAGAGCTGGAATCATGAGTGCGAGGGTTACTGAAGTTGTTTCTGCTACCCAAGAGATTAGAATTTTAACAAAGAAAGCTACGACCGCAGCAACTAGACCGAGCTGGGCAACAACAACACTGCTAGGGTGTTTTGAATTCCTAAATGCGATTCCAAACAGGGTCGGAGCTAAGAGTGATGATCCGAATCCCGCAAGAGCATAGCCAAATAGTGCAAGTGAGAATCCAAGCATTAAATTAAATTCAGAAACTAGGGTGCCTAATGGAATAAATGTAATAAATCCAATTGCTCCTACGATTGGTGGCCATTTAAGAAGCGCCGCCTCAGAGAACATGTGATGAAGGCGATTAGCATTAAATCTAAAGATAATCATCGCGCCAATAAATACCGTATAACCATAGATGCTCGATGCATCGCTCATACCGATTGAGTCTCGAAGATAGATTGCTGACCAATCTTGAGTTGAGAATTCAATTTGCATGGCCAAAATCATTGTGAGGGCTACTGCTGGTTGAGCCCTAAAGGATGTGACGATGCTTTTTAGAGTGATCTTCGGAAGTTCACTCCCCTCATCAGCTTTATCGATAAAGTATGGGGTTGATTTTCGAATTCCATGAATAGTAGCGACCCAGACAAGGAACATCAGAACATCGATATGCCAGGCTAGCGAGACAAAGGGCGTGACTATGATCGCACCAATTGAAGTTACGAGGGCGCCAAGACTCCAGAGTCCATGCAAGCGAGTCAGGATTAATTCACCAATTTCTTCTTGCCTATGAATTGCCTGACCGTTGTTAGAGACGTGAAAAGATACCCAGAAAAATCCGATTAAAATATTTGAAGCAAGCCAAATTTGCGGATTCATAATGTGTGGAACTGCGGCCATCGTTCCAAAGAGCCCAGTTGATGCAACAATTATTACTGGTCTGATGCCGAATTTATGAACAATATCTCCAACATAGATAAAGGCCAGCAACCAACCAATTCCACCTAGGGTTAGATATGTTCCAAAGAGGCCATTATTAATATTTAGCTGGTCTCTAATCTCTGGGAAGCGCATCGCTGTAGCCATAGCACCGATACCAAAAGGGAAAAAAAGTAGGTTTAGGGCGCGCCTTTCAGATTTTGAAAATGTAGTTTTCAATAGAGCGCACTAGCCAATTCTTTTCGCGCCTGGACTAAATCTGGGTCCTGCGGATCTACCAGAGAGAAGAGTTGCAATAAGTGCTCTCTGGCAAACTTCCTCTCTTCACCCTGCGAATTCTTAATGGTCCCAATCATCCGGTCAAAGGCACTCTTATTTAATCCACTTGCGATTTCAACATCCGCAGCCGTCATTTGGGCCTCGATATCTTCAGGGCTCTTTGTAGCCTTTTCAAGTACAGTATTTGGATCTAAATCCTTTATGCGCATAATTAACTCAGTCTGTGCAAGTCCAAGTTTTGCTAAATTATCACCAGGTCTTCTTGCCAACCATTTCTCATATTGCGCCTTGGCTTCGATCAAATCATTTGCTTCAAGTGCCTTCATAGCCGCAATCTCTTCTGGCTCCATAGGCGCTTGGATTACCTCGGAATTAGCCAGTGGCGCTCCCACTCCACGTTCAGCTGCTAGTCCAATTACTTTATCTAGAACCAGGCGAATTTGATCAGTTGTTGGAACTGATTCAAATAACGGAACCATCTGCTCTTGGATAATTGCAATTGCAACCGGTACGGATTGAACTTGCAGCGCCTGTGCTACTTCGATCTCGGTATCAACATTTACAGTTCCTAAGATCCAGGCCGGCTCGCCATCTTCTAAAATATCGCTCTCTAGGTATTTGCCCATTACTTCAAGTAGTGAAATGGCTTGAACACTTCGTGGTGACCAACAAATAAGTATTACAACTTTATTATTTGAAGCTGGAAGAATCTCTGAAATTAAATTGGCTTGTGTTATCGCAATACCTGGAATTGATGCTGCCTCTGCAGCTGGTCTACCTAGAGTGCTTAAATCAACGGCGCTGGCAAAATTCTTGGG
>TARA_B110000503_G_scaffold45771_1_pt1 | contig 11361 bp, 9 predicted proteins | sample TARA_B110000503 | Tara Oceans TARA_B110000503 (sample SAMEA4397472) | marine metagenome | biome: Polar Biome; feature: [SRF] surface water layer (ENVO:00010504); material: water (ENVO:00002006), including particulate matter (ENVO:01000060) such as... | depth 5 m
CTGTGCCCGAGACGGTGCCGCTACTGGTGCCCGTTCCCCGCCAATGGCCATCTCCGAGGGCCTGGTTGTCGCTCTCAAAGCTCACCGTCCCACCGCCGCTAATGTACATCGGTGGAATGAACTCCCTGTTCAGGAATCGGTGGAAGTCCAGCGAGCGGCCAGCGATCTTCGCCCGTGTGATCACGGGATCAGCGTGGCCTTGAAACAGACTATAAAGTTCTTCTCGACTTAGAAAAAAGTAGTCCTCCTGATTCGGCAGGGTGCCTCGATCGAGTAATCGCCTGTTGATTTCCAGGAAGCCGCGCTTGACGCTGAAGGTTATGCGGTCGGTCAGATCGCGCTCGTTGTCGCGGTACATCAGGAATTGTTGGACGTAATCGAGCACCGCCTTGAAGAGCCTTACTCGAAGGAACCCCAGCGGCTTGAGCCTTAGGTTGGCTGCCACCTCGCCTGTCGCTGCGTTCCGCTTGCCGTTGGTCTCGTTTTCCCTCGCGGTTGGGTCAGCCGATATGTCGCTGCTCAAAAATGCCGAGAACGCATTGTAATCGACGGAAAGGTCTTCAGATCTGCGTGGATAGTAGATATCCCGGTCGGCTTGACCCCGGTGGCCATAGTCGGCAATGAATGCCCGGTAATCCATCAGGAATGCCCGCCCACTGTCGGTTTCTTCCAGCGCGGCGAAGAACGCCGACCCTTGGTGTTCTCTGAACGTCTGCAATAGATCTGCAGACTTTCGAATGTGCTCGGTCAGCCCCCACAACCTGACATTTTCGTCCATAGTGGACGTGCGCTTTGGAACACCCGTGATGACATCATTGAACGCCATTTTATTCGCGCCGTCGTACCAGTGCTCGACGATCCAGGCCAGAAGGCTTATCGAATCGCGTGCATGCAGATGGAAGCCGGACCACATATCCCGGAAGTAAACGCGTTCTAGGTCGATGGCGTCGTCCGTGTAGGCAATCAACGCCTCATCGGGAAGGGCGCGCAGCGCGTCGGACGACAAGCCGTTCGACCGCTCGATGAACACCTTGTTGTCAATGAACTCGCGGTACTGGTGGTTGAGCCACGCGCCGACGCTGGCGCTTGACTCGCGCATCTTGATGCGCAGATGCATGCGGACGTAATTCAACAAGCTGAAAGGCGCGCCCAAAACCTCGTCGCGCTTGTCCGGCGCTACATGGGTCAGCTCTCCCTTGCGGAACGGTGGCCAAGCGGTCTTGATAAGTTCCTTCTGAACGTCGCAATTGTGATAGGCCGTTCCCTTAGAGTATTTCCAGCGCCGAATGCCTGCGAGCTCCGGCATCCCCCAAAGCCGCATGCAATTGACGTGGCCCTCGGTGTAGAGCGCGCCGCGCCAGGAATACATCAATGGGGTGATCGCGCCGGTCCACACCTCGTCGGACCACGACCGGCTCCAGACATCGGTGTCGTTGTCGGCGCCGACCTGCCAGGTTTCCATGTCCTCGGTCCATGCGAAGTTGACGCCGGTAATCGGCCGCGACTGCAACAGGTAGAAGCACCCGTCGGTGTAGGCCCATTCCATGTCTTGGGGCATGCCGCCGTAGTAGCTCGTCACCTGAAGGCCTAGGTCACCAAGCTCACGCAGCTGTTCGTCGTCGAGCGAGGAGGCACGCCGTCCATCCTCATCAACGGGCGTGGTCACCGTTCCTGATCGGCGGGATGAGTCGCGCGCGATGCGTAGCGCCTTATCGCCCAGGAGCCGCTCTTTCACGTTCAAGGTACCGGCATTGAGCACATACTGATCGGGCGTCACGATGCCGGAGACGACGGCCTCGCCTAGGCCCCAACTAGCGTTGACGACGATTTCATTGTTGCTGGCTGTCATGGGATTGCCTGTGAACATGACCCCTGCAACATCCGCTTCGACCATGATCTGCACGACCACGGCAAGTTTAACGTCGTTATGGTCGAATCCCATGTTCTTGCGGTATGCCGTCGCGCGGGCAGTCCAGAGAGAGGCCCAGCACCTTTTCACGGCCATGAGTAGTTCGTCCGGCCCCCGGATATCAAGGTAGGTATCGTGCATGCCAGCGAAGGATGCTTCCGCCAGGTCCTCCGCAGTTCCTGAGGATCTCACGGCGACGTATAGGTCGTCGCCGAGCCGTCTGTATGCGGCGTCGATGGACGCCGCGATACCGGCGGGGATTGACGCCCCGTGAAGCAGGGACCTGATTTCCGCACTCAGTGTTTCCAGCAACTCGCTGTCCTGGTAATCCACGCGGTCGAGGATCCCGTCGATCTGATCGACGAGTCTGTTCTCGGTTACGAATTGCCGATAGGCCGCCGTCGTTATGATGTAGCCAGGTGGTACCGGCAGGTCTGCTTGTGTCAACCGGCTGAGATTGGCACCTTTGCCGCCGACCAGCTCCAGCGAGTCGGCGTCCTTTTCGTCGAAATAGAGCACGAACGGATCGCCATCGACGCGCGGCCCCGGTTGTGGCCGCATGTGTTCTTTCTCTTGGATTTCAGACATGTTCTGCTCCCAATTTTAGTTGTGGAGAACTCCCGAATGTACGTCATCGCTTGTTCTGCTGACCGATAACTCTCGCCCTTCATGCTCCATTGCAATGCTGCGGTTCTCAGGGATCGTTTCTATATGACCGCTGGAGGAACCGGTTAACTTTTTCTTTGTGAAATGGCTCGTACTGGGAGAGCACTTCATGGGCGATACCAGAATCCATGATTGCGTGCATCTCGCGCTTCAGTGTTGAGTTTACGACCGTTTTTGTATAAGAGATCGCTCGCAACGGCCCGTTTGATAACTTGGTAACGAACTCGTTGACAACGTGATCGAGCTGATCAGGTGCACAAACTCTGTTGATTAACCCAAGTTCTTTTGCCTCAGAAGCCGTTAACAGATCTCCAAAGAACAATAGTTCCTTAGCACGAGCGTGGCCGATCAGACTGGGCAGGATTAGGCATCCGCCATCGCCTGGAACGAGCCCAAAGCGAATGTGCGGGTCACCTATCCGTGCACCTTCCGTCGCAACGATGAGATCACAAAGCAATGCAATTGACGCACCTAGTCCGATCGCATCGCCGTTCAGTCTGCAAATGATTGGTTTTTCCAACTCTAGAAGACTGTAGACGATCCGCTTACCTTGCACATTGAGACTACTGTAAAGAGACTCGCTTTGCGTAATGCGTTCCATCATCGAGACGTCACCACCAGCACAAAATGCCTCTCCCGCACCGGTGAGAACGACAACACCAACCTCGTCATCTAGCGCAACATCATGGAACACCCTGGCCAGTTCGTGATGCAGGGTTTCATTCACGGCGTTCAAAACCTCGGGTCGATTGAGCTCAACTCGAAGGACATTTTCTGTACGCTCGAAGTTGATGCATTCGTAGTCTGCGTAGTTCATTGGTTGTTGTCCTATAGGCGTTCTTCGATGTTGCTTTTGATGGTCGCTAACACTTTCAACGCCACGCGGAGTTCATCTGGATCGATGTCTTCAACTAACTCGTTGTTAATTGTGATTTCGGTGAGACTTGCGAGCTCGTTCAGTCCAAATTTGGTCAACATCACGTGTTTTGCACGGCCGTCGTCCGGTGAAGGAATGCGGCGTACCAGACCGGCAGCCTCCATACGTCGAACCAATGCGCCCGCCGACGCCTTCTGGATATTAAGGAGTTCACCAAGCTCCACTTGCGAAATTGGCGTCCCGCCTTTTCGAGCCAAGGTCGCTAGTACCCACCACTGGGCCCGCGTGACGCCATAGTGTCCTAGCTCCTGATCTATAAGTGTTTTGTGCATCCGCGCGACTTCGTGCACTTGGCTGGCGATGCTGTACGGCGTATGCCGGAAGATTTCTTCCTGCACGTCGGCAGCTCTGCTTATCTCATTTTCAGGCGGGAATACAGATGCTTCCTGTGTGATCACTTCCGCTTTTAACTGCGCCAAAACTTGCTCCTCGTTCACGCCAGCAATCTGAGATGGCAATTTCAAATTAGAATGCTTGCATACTAGTTGGTCGGAAGATAGTATGCAAGCATTCTAATTCGATCGATAGGCCGCTCGCCGTAATGTGTGGCTGGCCAGGAGTCAACAATGGATACGAGGAACCCTAAGAGTTTCGCTTCAGACGTTGCCCGGTGCCCCGGGCCATCGCCACGTGATGTCATTGAAAAAGATACACGCCGCGCACCTGCGGTAGTAACGGAGGAATCCTACAAATACCTTGGTGATGAGGATGTGCCGTTCGAGCGCTACACGTCACAGGAATTCTTTAACCTTGAACTGAACAAGATGTGGTGCAAAACGTGGCAGTGGGCTTGCCGACTAGAGCACATACCAGATGAAGGGGATTACTACGTTTATGACGTTGGACCTTATTCAATGTTGATTGTTCGGACGGGCGAAGAACCGCTCGACATCAAAGCGTACGTCAATTCCTGCTTACACCGTGGTACGAAACTCAAACCGTCGGGGTCGTTAGGGTCATGTTCACAACTGCGTTGTCAATACCACGGATGGACGTGGAATCTTGATGGCTCATTGAATCGAGTACCCGGGCGATGGGACTTTCCGAAAGTCAATGACGAGGACTATGCATTGCCCCAGGCCAAGGTAGGTGTGTGGGGTGGCTTTGTGTTCATCAACATTGATTCTCAGTGCATGCCGCTGCTGGAGTACCTAGAGGTCTTACCTGACCACTTCAAAAACTGGCCACTGGAACAGCGCTGTGTTTCCTTGCATATTGAGAAAACATTGCCAGCAAATTGGAAAGCAGCACAAGAGGCTTTCGTGGAGGCTTATCATGGCGAGGAGACGCATTCACAAATATTGAAATTCACCGCGGGTAACAATGCACAATACGACATTCTGGGAGATCGAGTTAGTCGGTTTGTGCACAACTTTGCCGTGCCAGATCCGTGCGTGGAGGAAGTGCTGACAGAGCAAGATATTCTTGATGCGACCGGCATGGTCCCCGAAGGCACCGTGTTGCCAGACGGGGTGACAGCTCGCAGTTTTATCGCCCAGGGTGCCCGCGACGCAGCGATGAACGACTTTGGTGTCGATCTATCGCGCTACTCTGATGCTGAAACAATCGACGGCATTCAGTATCACCTGTTTCCAAACATGTTTTTCTTCCCAGGCGTCACGCTACCAATGGTTTACCGCTTCCGGCCCAATGGTTCCGACCCGGATAGCAGCATTTTTGACCTTCTATTTATGCGCATACTTGGTCCTGATGAGGAAATGCCTGATCCACCGGAGGTGCATCAGTTGGCAGCAGACGAGTCCTATTCGTCAGTGCCTGGTATCGATGACTTCTTTGGGCTGATTTACGACCAGGACACCGCAAACCTTCAGATGCAGCAGGAAGGATTCAAGACCGCGGTCAAGGTGGGTCAAACGCTCGGCAACTTTCAGGAAGTACGCATTCGACACATTCACCAGACGCTGGACTCATATCTAAACGAGTAGGGCTACAGAATATCGAGGGCTGCACCGTGGCAAAAGAATTCCAACAATCTTTGATGGACCAGGACGTGCAGGAATGTCCTTGGCCTTTGTACAGGACAATTCGTGATGAGCATCCGGTTTATTTAGATCCAAAAACCGGGTTTTATATCATTACTCGTTACGACGATGTGGTCAAAGCGTTGCGTATGACGGATGTTCTCTCAAGCAAAGTCGGTATGCAGCGGGCTACATCGGACGCCGTGCAACGGGTCTACGACCAGGAAGGTTATGGCTCAATGCTAGATACCCTCTCGACTAACGATCCGCCTTCGCATACTCGTTATCGGGGCCTCGTTGACCGTTCGTTTGTGGCGCCCAGGGTCAAGGGCATGGAGACGCACATCCACGAGGTTGTGCATCGGCTCATCGATGCGTTCATCGACGATGGCACAACTGATATCCATTTGTCATTTTCGGTACCGCTTCCTATGACGATCATTGCAGACCAGCTCGGCGTTCCGCACGAAGACATGGCCAGCTTTACGGCGTGGTCAAACGCAACGTCGGCCGTCATGGTTGGCCTAATGGCGACTGAAGAAGAACAGATTGCCTACGCGCGTTCGATCGTTGAGTTCCAGCACTATTTTGTAGAGCAGATCGAGAAACTCCGCAAAGACCCAACTGATGACATGTTGTCAATGTTGATTGCTGCGCAGGTAGACAATGAGCGTCCGCTAGACACGACTGAGCTCTTATCAGTCATCCAGCATGTACTCGTGGCTGGTAACGAGACCACGACCAATGCCCTCTCTGCTGGCATTCATCTCCTAATCAACAATCCGGAGCAAGCCAGGAAACTCCGAGAAGATGAGTCGTTGTATGGTCAGGCAGCGGAGGAGATCCTGCGGGTCGATTCCCCTGTTCAGGGGCTTTTTAGAGTGGCACTCGAAGATGTTGAGTTTTCTGGTGCGAAAATTCCACAAGGCTCAGTGATCAGCGTCAGCTTTGGCTGCGCGAATCACGATGACAGGAGATTTGAAGATCCGGAGCGCTTCGATATTGGACGGAAAAATGCTCGCCGCCACATTGCTTTTGGGCAGGGAACGCACTTTTGTATCGGCGCGATGCTGGCGCGTAGTGAGCTCGTGATTGGATTGCAGGCGATAAACGAGAGGCTCGATAACCTCCGCCTTTCAGTACCGGAAGAGGCGCTACGCCACGTGCCCAGCTTGGCGTTGCGAGGCTACCAGGCTCTGCCAGTTGCCTTCGAAAAGGCATCTATCTGAGCGGGTGTTCATCTATGTCTGAGAGCCAGCAAAAACCGACTTTCTGCCGCAAAGCCAAGGCGATGATCGATGTGCTCATCCGCACTAGTGGGGTTGGCGACAAAATAAGATTCAAGCCAAAGGGCTCATCGGTTTCTAATCTGACAGAACATCACCCGAATGGTGTTTCCCTGTCCGGTAGTCTGCCTAGTGATATGTTAGGCGAAACGCTCGTTCCATCATGTTGGTAACGCGCAGGTACGAAGGGCAGGTGGACAATCTGTCGAGGGCGGCGTTGACACGCTGAAAGCCGAAAATGCTTAAAGACTTATGGAGAGAAAATGACCAACTCGATTACTGATGCAACACCTAACGCATCCCCTACGCGATCTTCTACCCGGCGCGGGCTCAACATAACGCTAAGCGAGCGGGTACCAGTATCGGCGTCGGACGAGTGGCAGGTTGCTGGTTGGAAGATCCAGTTTGTACGACTTGGCCCTGACCAATTATTGGCGCTAAACCAGACGCAAGGGGATGTTTACCTCAAGGTCGTTACGGGGGCCATCGCAAACACTGGCATAACGCCGTTTGCTGCGGATCGCGAGGTTCGAAACACACGCGTTCAAGCTGACCATGTACGCGCGGGTCCCGAGGGGGCGTTGGTTACAGTACTGGTTGCAACACCAGCGGTAGATAAAAACGTAACGTCGATGGATCAGCTTGCGTTCACGGGCCCGCTGGAAGAAGTATTCGTTTGGGATACTTTTGAGGCGCTGTTCGGGAGCTTTATTGAGGCGTTCAACGGCGTTGATGCACACATGGTACCTGGATTTCACATTCTCGATGATAGCCGGGAGGAGATTGTCCACCTTCATTTCTGGACAGCAGGCAAAGGCGTAGATTTGACGACACATAATCACGCTGACGACCCTTCCGAAGCGGCGCCGGCGTTTGTTGAAGTTCATTGGGTGCTAAATAACGGATGTGGCTCCGGCAGCATGTATGAAACCCCAGAGCCCGGCGCAGCCCACCGTAAACGCTACCCCATGCAACGAGGTGAGGAGCACGGCCCGTTTTTTCATCACGAAGGCGGCCGACCACGTTTTCTTGATAACGGCGCGGTTGACTATCCATGGCATGGTTGGGAAGCCGGAGACGATGGGACAGATGGCCAGTCATATGATTTTGTCGCCGCGTTCGAAATCAACCCAGCCTACTGCCGCATTTAATTGGCGGAGCGAAACTCTAGAGGGAACGACACCATGAGCCAAACAATCAGAGATCTTGATCCAGACTCAATGATCCGATCGCCAGGACTTACCTACCAACAACTGCTGGACCAAGACACCAAACCAGTGCCAGACGTTTTGCGTCAACAGTCACCGAAATTTTTGGGTGACGAAGACATCGCTATAGAACGGTACATCTCGAAAGAGTGGCACGACCTCGAAGTCGAGCGGCTGTGGAAACGGGTATGGCAGATGGCTTGCAGAGAGGAGGATATCCCACAACCCGGAGACCATCATCGGTACGACATCGCCGGGATGTCATTCATCATCGTCCGTGTTGAAAGCGGCGAGATTAAGGCGTATCCCAACGCGTGCCTGCATCGAGGGCGCATGTTAAAGGAGTTTGATGGCCACGCAGTTGAATTGCGTTGCCCCTTCCATGGGTTCGCATGGAACCTCGAAGGGGCGCTGATCGACATTCCTGCGCGGTGGGATTTTCCTCATGTTGAGGATGACAAATTCGCCTTACCGGAACTACCTTTATCGACGTGGGGTGGTTGGGTGTTCATCAATCCCGATGTTGGCTGCGCGCCGTTCGATGAATTCATTGCGGAGCTCGCGAACCAATTCAGTCGTTGGGACATGAGTAAACTGTACAAGCAGGTTCACGTGGCGAGCGTCATACAGGCCAACTGGAAAATCGCTCAAGAAGCGTTTTGCGAGGCGTACCACGTCAGTGGTACGCATCCCCAATTGCTACAAAGCCTTGGCTGTGTAAATAGCCAGGTCGACATATGGGAGAACTGCTCGCGAGTCGTCACTGCTTCTCTCACACCCAGCCCCCTGATTGAAAAAGGCTCGACGGACGAGGACATCTTGCGCTCCATGCTTGATATCCCTGACGGAGGTCCGGCTCCCGAGGTGCCAGAAGGTATGACTCTCAGGGAGTGGAGCGCAGCTGCGGCTCGCGAAGATCTGCGCGCTGACGCTGGAGATATTGTCGATGAGTATTCGGACGCTGAGATGCTAGATAGCTTCGACTATACCTTGTTTCCAAACTTTCATCCTTGGGGAGCATTCAATCGAATCGTCTATCGATTCCGCCCGAACGGAAACGACCATCGTTCGTCGATCATGGAAGTCATGCTAATGGCACCTTTTCAGGGCGAAAGACCCCAATCCGTGCCGGTGCACTGGTTGAAGGAAGATGAACCCTGGACCAACGCCCTAGGCTTTCTCGGCAAAGCGTTCGAGCAGGATATGTTCAATTTGCCGAAGGTACAGCAAGGTTTGGAGTCAACCCATAAGCCCGGTATTACACTTTCCCAATACCAGGAATCAAAAGTGCGGTGGTTCCATCACAAGCTAACCGATTGGGTAAAGGGGGCGCGATGAGCACTCGAACACGTCACCCCTTTACCAATGCGTTGTATGATCTCTGTCCGGACGGAAGAATCTGTGTTACCGATGGTTCCAAACAGGGGATATTCAACGTAAGCGGACAATGGATATCCGGTGAACTACAACAATGCGACCCCCAATTGTGTGTCTGGGTTGGTCATACTGACATCAATCAATCTGGCGAATCCGTGGCGCAGGTTGCGGTACCAAGGCGGATTGACTAGCCGTGTGCACGAGGCATGGAAAAGTGGTTTTGTGGCGGCGGCGCGGTGACTAAATCGGCGATCGATAGATCAATAATGACAACCTCACCTTCCACGATTTCGATCGGGGCGGGCGACTGGCTTCGTCTGAACGCTCGGCGTTTTCCGGAAAGAGTCTGTTTTGATGATCGTGGTACCGGGCGTACGTTCACATTTGCTGAGACAAACAATCGGGTGAATCGGCTTGCCAATGCGCTTATGGAACGCGGGATCAAAAAAGGCGATCGCATTGCAATCCTTGCCATTGACTCTTGTGAGTATATGGAGACTCTGCTTGCGTCGATGAAGCTCGGTACTATCTACGTCCCACTCAACTACCGGCTGAATCCAGATGAGGTGCGCAATCTTGTCAGCACCGCTGGTGTGCGTTGGATTTTTGTAAGTTCGGCATACGTTGAGATTGCGGCATCCCTCACAGGTCCCGAAGGTCAAAAACTCAACATGGTGGTGTACGACGACCCAGATACCTCCGCGTGGTCATACAACAACTTCATCTCAGCTGCAAACGACGACGAACCCTCAGTGACGGTTTTTGAGGAAGACATCCTTGGGCTTGCGTTCACCAGCGGCACAACTGGCTTGCCCAAGGGTGTTTTGCAATCGCAACGAATGCTCAAGCGCGGCACCTTTGCCATGATGATTGATTACGAGATGGGTGCAGATGAGCGGCGCTACTCCGCAGCGCCGATGTTTCACATTTCTGGCATGGCGCTGATCATGCTTGGTGTAATGAGCGGGTTTCCGAGCATCTTGTATCCTCAATTTGATCCGGACAGGTTACTCGATTGGATGCACGCCGGTGATCTAACAGGTTGCTTCTTGGTGCCTACCATGGTGAGCACACTGGTTGAGCATCCCAAAGCCAGCAACGGTAGCTATGACGGGTTGAGAACCATTCTGTATGGGGCGGCGCCAATGTCCCCAACACTGCTGCGCAAGGCGATGGCATTGTTCGGGTGCGATTTCATTCAAGCCTTTGGTGCCGGGACCGAAGCGATGGCGCAGGCGATATTGTCTTCTGCGGATCATCGGCGCGCCGTCGCGGGGGCTGAGCATCTCTTGGGCTCGATCGGCAAGGCTTCGACAGGCGTGGAGCTGCGTATTTGTGATGCCGAGCTGAATGATGTACCGAGAGGTGAAGTAGGGGAGATTGTCACGCGGAGCGAAACTGTGATGTCAGGCTATCTCGACAATCCGGTGGCAACAGCAGAATCGCTGCCCGATGGGTGGTTTCGCGCTGGTGACTTAGCCTACATGGATGAAGAAGGTTATCTTTACCTGTCCGGTCGACGAAATGACATGATTATCCGAGGCGGTGAGAACATCTATCCCATTGAGATCGAGACCGTTCTGCAGGCTCACACAGGTGTTGTGCAAGCCGCCGTTGTCGGTATTGCCGACGATCACTGGGGTGAAGTCGTGGTTGCGTGTCTGATGTTTCGAGAGGGATTTGACACGCCGTCAGATGAGCAGCTTCTGGCGCACTGTCGCGCCCATTTGGCGAGCTACAAAGTGCCCATTACATTTGTTGTGTTAGATGAGTTTCCTTTGAACGCAAGCGGCAAGATTCTGAAGCGAGAGTTGATTGAGCACTTGTCACGATTGGAAGCATTTCGGTAAAGGAAATACGTGGTGAATCCACAGATAGCAGGTCTGGTGACGTACCTGCACAGACGTTCCAGTCTTTCTCGCTGATATGGCTGACAGGAAACAGCTGCGTTGAGTGAAAAACCATCACGATCTGTGGTCAAGGCTTTCTGAGGTTT
>TARA_B110000503_G_scaffold15544_1_pt1 | contig 11353 bp, 12 predicted proteins | sample TARA_B110000503 | Tara Oceans TARA_B110000503 (sample SAMEA4397472) | marine metagenome | biome: Polar Biome; feature: [SRF] surface water layer (ENVO:00010504); material: water (ENVO:00002006), including particulate matter (ENVO:01000060) such as... | depth 5 m
TGCAATTAGTTGCACACCAGTGTGTCTATGTTCGATAGTCTTTGCTCCTGGAGGATGCCAATTAATCCAGCTTCTATTCATTGTCCGTTGATAATCTTTTAGTCCCCAGGCACTCCATACATGTGTATGCTTGTCAATTATCCATTCTTTTAAGTTAGAAAATTCAGGTAATTCTAAAACATCAAATTTTAAGTCCCAAGTTGATCTTCCACCTACTTCTAACGGATGATCTAATGTTATACCCTTAGTGAGGCCAGCAGCAGTTTCTATCATTTTACTTAAATCGCCATCATAATGATCTTTATAAATTAAACTAGCCCACGGATTAAGTCCTTCTGGATTATTCATTATATTTGTCCTTTAAGAATTGATATAATGTAGGAGCAGTGTCTGCTACAGATTTCCAATGTTCTTTGTTATTTTCCCATATCTCAAATGCATCTTCAACATAATTGAGGCTGTGATTAAATTTAAATTCTGAATGTTTAATATTATTTTCAGCAATCGGAAAATAATTTAATCCAGCAGCAATAAATAATGCACCTCCGTTTGATTCGTCAAATTGACTTAGGACATCTCGTTTATAAATTAAGTTATCAAATCCGTATTGCTTATAAGTGCCTGCAACTTCAGAAACATCTATGTGGCGATCTCTTGCATCACGCCAGTACTGGGTATCATTACGAGTATTCAATAAGTAATGTATTGCAACAAATTCGGCAAAGGCCCTGAAGTCACCTCTACACGCAGCACTAAATCCAAGTTTATCTATTGAACCAATTGTGTCTCTTGAAAGTGTTTTAACTAACTTTTGTAAAAATTCGTGTACAGTAAACAATCCATTTGACTCTAATGGTTCGATAAATCCTGCACTAAGCCCAATTGCACATACATTTTTATGGAATAATTCTTTATGTATGCCGATACGCATGTCAATTAATCTGTATTCTAAGCTATCAACTACTTCGCTAGTATTTGTCTTCTTAAGATGAGTTTTAAGTTGCTCTAGTGCGTCCTCGTTACTTACATACTTACTGCTAAACACATACCCAGTACCGATCCGACTCCACAGCGGAATATTCCAGACCCACCCGTTTTCTATCGCTGTGCAATTAGTGTAACCTTCTAATTGTGTTTCCTTATTATTATACGGTAGTCTAGTTGCCCACGCAGTATCGTTAGGTAAAATATCACTATAGCTTTCAAACGGTACTTTTAGTGCTTTTCCTAATAGTAAACTTTTCCAGCCGGTACAATCAATATATACATCAGCAGTAATTTTTTCACCAGTAGTTAGTTCTACGTATTCAACACCGTTGTTATTAACTGCTACATCTTCCTTAATAGTACCAACAATGTGGTTGACTCCTCTTGGCTTACAATATTCTTCGCGTAACCATGCTCCGAATTTAGTTGCATCAAAATGATACGCAACATCTATATTGTATCTCCATCCGGGCAGTTCATTGTTATCATTTTTAAGAATTTTATTTTGGTGTACTAATTGCATTGCTGGAAAGAAGCAATCTACAAAATCTTCTACAGGAGTATCTGGGTACTTTGATTTCTTCATAAACCAATCATTTACGCCAAATGACGTTCCGACGACCCACGAAGTTCCAAACGGATAATGAAATCCGCCTGTGTCTTTACCAGCCCAATCAGTAAATTTAATACTCATTTTTAGGCTAGCATCAGTTTCCTTCATAAAGTCATCCTGTTTAATGTCGAGCATTTCTAGCCATCCAGTAATTTGACCCAATGTCGATTCACCAACGCCGACAGTAGGCACATCTTTACTTTCAATTACTGAAATATCTTTATTAGGAAAGAACCTAATTAATGTAGCAGCAGTCATCCATCCTGCACTGCCACCACCTACAATCACAATTTTATTAGTATTTGACATTTGTTGCTTCCTTATAATTTTTAATAAACAATTCTACTGCTTCTTTGCAAGGTATATGCAGCATTGTAATTTCTGCAAGTCTTTCGCTGCTCACAACTTGGTCACAATATTCTCTTGCACTAGGCAGCATCATATTATAACTATCTTTAACTTTTTCTACATTTAGTAACTCTAAACCATGTAAAGTTACTATCCAATTATCAGCAGTAAACAATTCGTATTTGGTATCAAACTCTAATACTAGCGGAAGTCTATTGCTCCATTTTTTTAAGTTAGATTTTAAACTATCTGTCATCCATTGATCTCTATTTTCTTTAAGATCTTTCCAGAATGCTGTGTTATCTTTAGGAACACAATAATGTACTGAAACAAAATCTAATATATTTTTACACATACTAGTTACTTTGTTGTTATATATCTCTGCAATTTCGTCACCACCCGCAACCCAACTAGGCAACAAATTCATAATAAGAAATGTTTGCAACACTGTTTGACTTATAGCAGAACTTTCCATCGGCTCAATAAAGCTACTTGACAGTCCTACACTTGCACAATTCTTAATCCAACTACGATCTAGCTTACCTGCATCAAATTTAATCTTTTTTGCAATTTCTACTTTACGACCTAGTCTAGCTTCTACTTCAGCGTGTGCTTGATCAAAGTTGATGTATCTATCACAAAACACATAACCGTTGCCCCAACGGCCTCTCACTGGAGTATTCCACATCCATCCTGCATCCATTGCTGTTGCATTTGTGTATATAGGATATTCGTCAGTGTCTTCTGTAGGAAACGCAATAGCACTATTAACCCATAAATTATCTTTGTAGCTAATCCATTCGGCTCCTAGTTTATTCATTAACACTCGAGCAAACCCAGTTGAATCGACAAAAAAATCTGCATTGTATGAGTTGTTAGTGCCTACCAATGTTTGAATATTACCATCGCTATCTAATTCTATTTCTAAAATTTTATCGTCGATTGTAGGAATATTTCTTTCTTTGCATAATTTGTGCAAATAATCGTTAGTAGCAAATGTATTAAAATGAAATTGATTTACAGGGCAGCCTGCTTTACCTTCGCTCCACTCCCTAGGAACAACACTATCGATGACCCGTTTTTGCACTATGTCAAGTGGTCCGTCACCGTCGGCTATCATTTTTGCATAGACTATTTGATGTTCGCCAAATGTTCTAGCATAAGGTTCGCAAGTTGCGTGATAGTAGTCTGGAACCCCCCAATCAGTAAATTTAATTGCACTTTTTAAGGTAGCATTACATTCGATCATTGTGTCTTCTAGCTTAACACCAATAACTTCACAAAAGTTTTTCCAGTGTTCTGTAGCACCTTCCCCGACTCCTATAGTGCCAACTGTAGAACTTTCGATTACTGTTACGTCTAAATGCTCAAATTGAGTTTTGAGCATAAGGGCTGTCATAAGTCCGCTGGTGCCGCCGCCTACAATAACAATCTTATCAATAATAGCCATCACCAAATTCCTATAAAGTTTATACTAATTGCAATTCGCTTTTCATTAGACGAATTTGCTTGTGTTCTGTGTTTGAGCCAACTAGGGAACAATATTAAATCATTTTGTTCAGCGAGGAATTCAGTGTAAGTGCCTATGCGCTCACTGAATTCGTGTATTGGCGTCATCCTATGTATATATTCTAACGGGTCAACAAACTCAATGTGTCCTGAGTACGCTGGTTTATCCAAGTAATACACAGTTGATATATGTGCTTTTTTAAATCCGCCACAGTGAGCATGTTCTCCGGTAGTTTGATTAGTCATATGTACGTTTGCCCAAGAGCTTTCAGGTATTATACGCTCTGTATCTCTATATCCTAATTCTTTCCAATAGGTGCGAACATGTTCCGTTGCTCGGCCAATTAACCACCATATTTCCGGACAGTCGTGTAAATCTAATCCAAGCTCACCTGTTGATTTTCCCGTTTCTAGTGCCCAGTTATGTTCTTTAACATCGTTAAACATTCTATTAAGAAGCAAGAGTGTAATATCATACTGTTCCTGCGTGGGTATAATTTTTACCTTTTCTACAGGTGTAGCAAATAAGTTATACATAAATTATTCTATCCCATTCTTCTATAGTATAGCAGATATTACTAATATTGTCAACATCTCTTTTTAGTATACTATAAGATTGATAAAACTCTTCAAATATATTACTACGTTTAGATAGCAATCGATGTTTTAATTTTTCTTTATTAATCAAGTTAAGGCCTTGTGCAACGACCATAAAGTTTTCTAACCCATACCCTTGCGTATCGTCTAGTCCTATGATGCCTTCTTGCCACATGTCGAGCCTATGCTGTAATGTAGACGAAATTCTCAACGGATTAGTATTATGATCTTTCCAAAATGCAGTATCATTGCGGTGACCTCTATAATGTAATGATAAGAAATCACTAATGTCATTCATTATAGATTTATTCTTATTATTGTACAAATCTTGTTCTATAATAGTGTTGCTATTAGGAGCCCAATATTCTGTGAGTGCGTTTAATTGTTCAACAATTGATGCTAGCCCGTTTGATTCTAACGGTTCTAAAAATCCAGAACTTAACCCAATAGCAATAACATTATTTTTCCAAGACTTATTTAAAATCCCCGGACAAAATTTAAACGAAGCAACTGGATTAATTTTATTACCGAATCGTTCTTCGATCTCTTGTATTGCTTCATCCTCGGATATATAATTGGAATCGTATATGTACCCGTTTCCTGCTCGATGTTTGAGATTGATATTCCAGCTCCAACCATATTTCATAGAAGTCAATTGTGTATGATTTTTAAATTCGGCATCATCTTGCCATGCAATTACTGATCTTGCAGGAAAGTAATTGCTATAATCTACAAATTCTTCGCATAATTCTTTATGTACTAATAATCTAGCCAAGCCAGAACAATCAAAGAACCAATCACCTGAAACAACTAAATCAGTATCTAAATTTAAAGAAACTATATTATTTCTATTGTCTTTTGTGCAGTGTATATATTTTCCTTCTATCAGTTTTATGTTTCTAGAAAGGCCTATCTTTTTCATGTAATCAGCATTAGCCCTGCTATCAAAGTGCCACATAGGCAATGTTAATACGTTGAATAGACTGCCGTCACTTGACGGCGTAATTGGTAGCTTTCCTAGATTTTGCAAGGTAGCATTGTAAAACAAATCGTCAGTTGAAATGTTTTCGGCAATTGCACATGCAATAAAATCTTTAGCACCTCCAAATTCAGGATGCTGGGATTTATAATTTAAATCATACCAATCAGGAATTAATCCGTGTACAAAGCTAGTACCGATACCGTTCCAATCGACTAATTTGCCACCTAATTTTGGCATTGCATTTACAGATGTAACCCAGTCTGTAAAATTAATTTCTAAAAAATTATATAATTTATTTAATGAAGCTGGACCACTTTCTCCGGTTACTATTGGTGGAGTATTAGGATCTTCGATAACAGTTAAATTACAATTAGGCCATACTTGTTTGATAAACAATGCAGTTACCCAACCTGCACTTCCGCCGCCGAGTACTACGATTTCTTTTTTCATAATTATTCCTCACACTGACTATACCAATATGCATTTTTTATATTTTCAGCTTGCCCCATTGACCAAATCATATCGCCCATTTGAGCTCGTTCTCGTTGAGGTAATGATTGTATAAATGTATTAGTAGCATATCTACACCCTTTAGTAATTGTAGTTACTTCGTGTACCCAGAACGGATCGGCCGGCCATATCATTGCATCACCTTGTTCTAATTGCACAGTGTGTTTTCCATTCCAGAATACAAAATCTCCGCCTTCGTAGTTGTCATTTAATGCAATGGTACAGCTAGCATGAATCATTTCTTCCCAATCAACATGCGGATGAATCCATTCACCTTCTTCGTATTTCATTAAACGATGTAAGTGTGAATAACGTAAAGACTTTTTTAATCCTGGAACATGAAACGACTGCATTTGATCTAAGTGAGCTATCCACTTCTTAATCATGTCATTCGTAGTGTCGTGTACTAGATCAAATGTGTTAGTCGAAGGTGTTAACTCGATGCGTTTATATGTACTTGTGGTCATTTCGTTTGTGATAGCATGATAGCAACTTTCTAAGGCAGCTTCTGCAGAACGATCATCATATTCCTTAATTAGTGTATTACATTGATCTTTAGACAACACTCCTTTGACTACTAATATAATGTCTTCCATGTTCATTTGACTAATCCTTATTTTTTAAATATTGAATGGCGTCGTAGTGACTTAGTGATGTATTAACATCTTGGTACACATTTATAGTTTTAAGTATACTATCAGTTTCACTAATTGCCCCCGGAGCTTGATTTCCCCATATAGCTTTAATTTTTTCAGTGTTAAATAGTTTTAATCCGTGCATAACTTGCATCCAGTTTAGTTCACTGAATAGTAACCAAGCATTAGATGCATAATACCCTCTTGAAGGTATGACAGTTTTAAAATGTTCTAGTGTTTCTTTATTAAAATCGGTTAGTTTTAAATTCTTACAATGTTGCCAGAATTTAGAATCATTGCGATGAGTGATATAATGCAATTGTACAAAGTCAATAATATTTTTAGCTACTAACTCAAACTGACTATTATATCTATCAGCCGATACAGTATCCTCGGGCGACCATGATAACAAATACTGCCCAAGTGCAAACGCTTGTTGAATACTAGTACCTATACTAGATGCTTCTAATGGTTCTACAAAACTTCCAGCAAGTCCAACACTTACACAATTTTTAATCCAAAATCTATCAACATACCCTGCTGAAAATTTAAAACTTTTTGCAACCTTAATTGGTTGATTATACATTGTTTGCATTTCTTCTACTGCTTGATCGTGAGTTAGAAACTCACTAGAGTATACATATCCATTACCGTAACGAGATTGTGTAGGTATTTGCCAAGCCCATCCACTAGACATTGCAATGCTTCTAGTGTGGGACGGATACTCACCGTCGTGAGCTGTAGGGAAGGCAAATGCACTATCCATTGGAAGATACTCTTTACAATCAACCCATTTAGCTCCCAATTTTGAATTAATCATTCGATGGAATCCTGATGAATCTACAAAAAATTCTGCAAAATAATCAAGATTATTTTTTCCTTTTAAACTTTTTACATGTCCGTTATCTAACAGTGCTACATCTACAATATCATCTTCAATAATAGTTATTCCGTGTTCTATGCATTTTTTATGTAAAAATAAATTTAATTTATTAGTATCAAAGTGAAGTTGGTTAACGCTATTTTCTATAGGATGTAAATGTCTAGAATTGATAATACTGTTTGGATATGTATGCTGTTGATCTTCGGTAATTAGTTTGACCATTACTCCGGGTAAATTATTTGGCATTAATTGAGTGTACTCTGCATGTAGCGAATGCATATAGAATTCGTTATCGCCGTTCCAATTTTCAAATTTAATACCAGACTTAAATGTAGCATCAGTTTCTAACATTAATTCTTTAAATGTAATTCCTACTGTACGCATAAAAGTAGCCCAGTGTTCAGTACTACCTTCTCCTACACCTACAATACCAATTGTAGAAGATTCTATTAATTTAATATCCATTGTCGGATACCATTTTTTTAATACTAATGCAGTAATTAATCCACTAGTTCCGCCACCTAATATACAAGTAGATTTTATCATTTAATAAATTTTCTAAAGAATCTACAGATCCAAGGTTCTGTTTTTACAAGTTTTTTAGGACGTTGTTTATTTGGCAATGCACCAGTAACTATTTTCCAACTTATGTTGCTTTGATACGACTTCAATGATACAGATGAATTTACAATATGATCTAATTCATCTGTACGAGGTTGTTTAACTAATTTAATTAAGTCTTGAGGATCGCGTGTTCTAAATTTAATATATGCTAATGGTTGCCCACGTTTAAAAGTAATTTTATTGTCAAGCATTTCAAAAGTAGGAATAACTGGCCTTTGCCAGTTACAAATATTAAAACTGCCAGGCATAATTCTAAATTTAGGATCTATATGATTCCACGGTGGCAAAAAGTCTACCCACACTTCTTCGTCTGCATAAAACAATGTTGCAGTATTCAGTGCTACAATTGGTTTATCGACCTCGGGATCAAAATCACCCCAATGTACTTTTACCATAGCATCGTGTGCCATCGGCGGAAGATTGCTTAATAAGACTTTGTTAGATTTATCCCATTCTATCTCAACATCTATCAACGCTCTTACGACCCAGATTTGGTCTACATATTTTACAAAAGCAGGACACTTCATAAATCCTACTTTAGAATCTTTCCATGTGTCTAACTTTTCTAAATCAAAGTGTACAATTTCATTCCATCCGTAATAGTTTAATGGGCCGCTGCCGTCTGTAAGAGGAGATCTTTCAAACCACGGAGTATAACCTACTTTAATAGTTTTAGCCACTTATTTAGTTTCCTTAAATGCTGACAGCCATTTGCCATAAGGACATCCAGAGGCTCGCAATCGTGTAGTCCTTGGCATAAAATTTCCGTTAATTACGCAACCCCAGTCTTTAAATGCAGTACACTGTTTACATATTGCTAAACGTTCTGCTGCTTTTTCTGCAGAACATAACAATATTTTTTCGTTAAAATGAGTACGTCTTTGCGATGTATCTAAATTTCTAATAATTCTCGGAACTTTTTTATTGTTGTCCATTATTTTCTCCGTTTACTAGCATTGATTTTAAATGACCAATCATCATTTCCTGACTGTGTAATTTATTAAACAGATAATTCATCGTGCTATTATTTGATTCAATGTATATCGGCTCATTAAATGAGGTTGGCATAGGTTTTTCAACTACAATAGGGTATGGTACTTGTGAATCTAAATATATTCCTTCGTATCTTATATTAAACGTAATAACAATACGATCCTCATTGGTCTTGCTAGTTTCTGTTTTATGTCTCAACCATCCAGGAAATAAGACAATATCACCAGATTCAATATATATCGAAGTATTAATTTTATCTTCTACTGGATAGTTGTATGGTATGTGCGTTATAGCATATTCCATTGGATTAACAAATACTATATTTCCACAATCTTTTGGCGCAGCTAAGTAAAAACTTACAACAATCGGATGCATACTGTGTGAATGTAAATCCGTAAAGCTACCGTTAATGTGTTTATTAGTCCAACATTCATCTATTACAGGAGATAACCCGTCGTTAATATCTAGTACCTTCCAATATAAGTTTACATGATACATTATTAACTTGTTTAGTTCTTCAAAAGCAGGATGATTATGTAACTTTTTATTTGTTCCATATGTACTAACGCCGCCATTTTTTTCTAAACTAACATTAATATCTATTTTTTCAAATTCGTTATCTACTACTGATCTAATTGATTCAAAATCTACAGTTGAATCAAAAATATTTGTTTTATATATTGGTAATGAAAATAGATTTTGAATCATTAGTCTTGTATCATCTTATTAACAAAAACTTTAAATGTAATGTGCTTTCTAACTTCCTTACAATCTCGCGAAGGTGCTAGACCTCGGTGAGGAATGTTACTATCAAACACTACACATGTATTGGGCATCGGATAGTATGAAGCAATTACATTACCTGCATTGTCAAAGAATTGTAGTTCTCCGCCCCATTCGGGTTGCCATTCGTCTGATGGGAAATAACAAAATGTCATATATCCATCGCCTTTACTAGAAAACTCAAATTCTTTATCTACGTGGATGTTTCCATCTAGACCAAATGTTCTAGCACATGCATACGCATCAAGCGATTTAAAGTTATATTTTTTAGTTTCAGGTGCTAACAATTCTAACTTATCAATAACGTCTTGCAGCAATACTTCGTTCCAACGGTTTTTAACCATATCAGTGTACCAGATATGACTACCGTCTTCAACTCCGAATCCTTCTGCATTGATAGTAACAACTCCGTATTTCCAACAATCAGTTTTTAAGTCTGATCTGAGATTTACATATGTATCTACTTGTGCAACGTTTTGTAAATAAAAAATTTCTGGTGTTTTATTCATGTATAGTACTCCTTTATTATATACCTATTTATCGGCTAATCTTTTGCTATATGAGCATAATGACTATAAAATAATAGGCATAAAGCCTATATTATCAAAAATACGATCTCGGTGTTCTAAGTCAAAACCGAGTGTAATTCTCTCACCTTCGAACGGTTCTGTTATTTCAACATGATGAAATCTTGACCCAGGGCCTATGTAGATCTGTCCTACTTTATTTTCAATCCGATATAATTCTTTTCCATTAGGTTTATCTGTAAAAACCGTACAAGATTTTTTTGGTTCAATACTAATATATCCATGTAGCGGCCACTCGTGATTATGTGTCTTTAGCACCTGTTTAGGAGTGTGACTGTTGATCCAACTTTGCAACCATAGTTGTTCCGGAATAGGAGTATTAGATACTGCGTAGTATTCTCTTAACCCTTGAATTAGACTTTTATAGATAGTATAAAACCATTGATTGCATGAACATAATCCATATACATTGTAATTACTAAATTGCCAAGTGATATTATCAGTACTATTAGCATGGTTAGTTACATAAAATTTTCTTTTATATTTGTCAACACCTATTTGAGTTATGCGTTTAATATCTTCTATGTGTTCTGCAATATACGGAACATCAAATGTTGCATATTGGAATTCTTCATTGTACTGCATTATTTCTCCTATCCATTTCATCCCTAACTTCTTGCGTTGTGGCAAAATCAAATCTGCCATCATATTTTTTATCTGCATATGGCCCGTTATTATCTACATAATGAAAAAATGCTTGATAATGAAACGTATTTTCCAATGGCATTCTCCAGTGTAGATTTTCTACACCTTTATAAATTAACATATCACCGTTGTCTAACAACACTTGTTTAGTGCCTTGTTCTGTATCTAAATAAAACGGCCATATTTCTTTATCGTATTTTAACGCAAGGGTAAAACTATATTCGCACTCCCACTTATCTGTGTGGGGCAATAGAATCTCTCCTCTTTGATAGATTCGAGCGTATGTATAAGTAGGCGATAAAGATTTACTAACTATTTCTTCAATTCTTGACAACCATCTGTTTGATTCGTCATTAAACATTCCATAAAATGCAGGACTATTTGGACATTGATTATCAGGTGGAAATGCGTAACCTTCTTTAAGACAGTTGTCCAATTTATCTACAAGTGTATTACATGCGTCTTGATCAATAAAATTTTTAATAATTTTATATTGCTCTTTCATTATACCTTCCAATACTGACTAATAGGATCAGACGGTACTACATAATCCTGTTCTGATAATGATAATATTTTAGATTTTGAATCAATTGCAGACATAATTTTATTATAGACCATGTTATTATTTTCTTTAGTTAAATGACATTTACGATTTTC
>TARA_B110000503_G_C7172235_1_pt1 | contig 11334 bp, 10 predicted proteins | sample TARA_B110000503 | Tara Oceans TARA_B110000503 (sample SAMEA4397472) | marine metagenome | biome: Polar Biome; feature: [SRF] surface water layer (ENVO:00010504); material: water (ENVO:00002006), including particulate matter (ENVO:01000060) such as... | depth 5 m
ACTGGGCACCAAATGCAAGCGCCATATCGATTCCATCGCCGGTATCAAAGGCGGTACCACGGAGCTTGGCAAGATCCCAACCGGGACCTAAATATCTAGCTCGCTTTTCAGAACTTGCGCTAAATCCACCAGATGCCAAAATTACAGATCTACATTCAATCTCTTCTGTTTGGCCCTTTGAGTTGAGCACATCCAGCCCTGTCACTCTTTTCCCTTTATCTCCAATTAACTTAATCGCTTGAGTTTCATATAAAAATCTAACTCCGGCCTCTTCTGCAGATGCAAATAATTTATCAACTAGCCCAGCACCGCCGCCTGAAACAGCGATATTTCCACTGCTTACTTGAAATCTGCCGTTTACTTTAGGCGTCTGTTTGGCAAATGTCCAAGTAAAACGAATGCCTTTACTATGCATCCATTCAATTGTTTTACGTGAATTTTTTACTAGGACTGAAATTAAGTCTGGATTACCGCGGTACTGGGTAATTTCGGCCATTTCATCAAAGTAATTAGCTTCTGTATATGCAACGACATCGAAGTCTTGCTTTCCGTCGAGAGCCAGCTCGGGTACTGACTTCCCAACTTCTTCAGCTGAATTGAAAGCAAATCTCATCCATCCACCGGAGAAAAATGAATTTCCACCGCGCGCCTTCATGGGAGCGCGTTCGATAACTAAAACATCCGCACCGGCTGATCTGGCTGCTATCGCAGCGCATAATGCGGCATTTCCTGCGCCTACTACAACTACTTCAGCTTTAATCATTACATTCTCGCGGATCTATTTAAAGCGCAATGTCGTTTGGCGGTGAAGTAACCACTACAAATACTAAATCTTCATCCCCGGTATTTTCAATTGAATGTTTAATTCCGGGTGGAACAAACATTGTGTATCCCTTGGTTACAACTTTTCTTTCATCCCCAAGGACAGCGAGTCCTTCACCAGAAATAATATAGAAAATTTGTTCAGCAATCTGATGGACATGTTCTTCCACCAGACCCTTTATTGGGTAACGAGAAATACGAAAATCGAAGTACTTGCTATTTTCGAACTTCTCGTTTACCAAATATTTTGAGAAACCACTGAAATGACCTGGAGGCTGATTCCAGGGTAATTCTCTGCTATCTATTATTCCCATTTCACTCCCATTTCTTTTGACGAAAAAACTAGTTCTACAGAATTCCTTTTGAGGCACCTAATTTGAAGCCAATAAATTTCCACTCGGTCATTTCCTCGATCGCGTATTGCACTCCCTCGCGACCAATTCCACTGAATTTCATGCCGCCAAATGGATAGTTATCTTGGCGATAGCGCGATGAATCATTGATCCAAATAGCCCCAGCTTCAATATCATTACCAAAACGGAAAGCAGCTTTTAGATCATTGGTAAAGACTCCAGCTTGCAAACCGAAGATCGATGAGTTGACTCTCTCAATGACGTCATCGTCATCTGTAAAAGTTTCCAAAACTGCAACTGGAGCGAATGCCTCGCTATTTGCGATAGTTACATCATCAGATACATCTGAAAGTAAGGTCGGCGCAATAGTTCTAGCTACAGCGACACCCCCCGTAAGCACCTTTGCTCCGGCAGTCTTTGCTTCTTCAATCCATCCAAGTACGCGCTGTTTCTGCACTTGAGAGACCATTGGTCCGATCTCAACTTCAGGATCCATTGGATCCCCAATTTTCATCGCTTCAGCCGCTTGCACAAATGCCTTGATAAATTCATCTTTCACGGATTCGTGAACATATAAACGTTGCGCAGAGATACAGGCTTGTCCAGAAGATAGGTATGCAGAAGTTGCCAGAGTTTTTGCAGCAGCTGCCACATCGGCATCGGCACGGACAACATTTGCCGCGCTTGAGCCTAGCTCGAGAACTACCTTTTTAATTCCAGCCGCTTTTATAACGGCTAGGCCTGCAGGGACGCCACCGGTAATGCTGATCATACGAACTCGTGTATCGCGAACTAGAGGTTCGATTGCTTCTTCAACTTCGCCAATAATTACATTCATCGCACCATCAGGCAAGCCAGCTCTTTTAAATGCCGCGGCAAGCCATAACGCTGAGATTGGAGTTTGGTCGGACGGCTTAATAATTACTGCATTACCTGCCGCAATTGCTGGACCGATCTTATTAATAGTTAGATTTACTGGCGAGTTAGAAGGCACAATCGCCACAATGATACCCACGGGAACCCTTGTTGCCATGCCCGTTCTATTGACACCACTTTCGACGATATCCATTGGCAGTACCTGCCCAGTTTGCACCATTGCATAATCAGCAGCGAGATCAAGCAAGGTAGAAGCTCTTCCGATCTCACGAGTTACATCACGAATTGGTTTGCCAGCTTCCGCAACTACGATTTCTATAAGCTCCTTAGAGCCTTTTCTAATTTCTTCAGCAGCCTTACGTAATATCGCAGCGCGCTCGAAGATTGGCATCGTGCGAAGGTGGCTACGGAAGGTTGATTGAGCGCTAACAATGGCATCTTCAGAATCATCTTTTGATGCCATTGAGAATGTGGCCAGCGTTAAACCATTTTGTGGATTAACGACATCTAACCCTTTCCCGCTTCTACCTGGGCGCTCGACACCATTGATCCATATTCCTCTTTTAGGAACTATCTCAGTCATGTTTTCTTACTTTACTCAACTGCTGGCAGTGGATATGCGCCGCGAGCCGTCATGGGTACATAGGTATCACGACGAATTTCGACATCAAGTAGGTATGGCCCCTTGGCAGCAAACGCACGTTCCATTGCCGCTGGTAAGTCACTAACTGACTTAACTTTCTCCGCTTTCAACCCGCAGGCATTTGCAATTGCAGCGAAATCTAGCTCGTAAGGTGTGCCGTCAGATAACTTAAATCGAGTGAAGAAATCCTGGTTAGGGCCAAAACGCTTGGCTTGCGGTCCATCAACTGATGCCCAAGCGAAGTCATTTGCCACAATGTAAACGATTGGCAGATTTAGCTCAACAACAGTTGGATAGATATGCAAGCTCATAGACATTGAGCCATCGCCAGTTATTACAGCAACTTTCTTGCCTGGCGCGGCAAGAGCTGCTCCTGCAACACCGCAAGGTCCAAATCCCATAGATGCTCCACCTAGTGAAGTAATGAAGGTATCTGGTGCATAAGTTTCAAATTGTTGAATAATCCACTTTTGAGAGTTACCGACATCGGTCATCATGATTCCATCTTTTGGAAGCGCCTTACGAATTTCGCGAGTTAGGCGACCCGGTTCGATTGGATCAGAATCTGGATTAAAACATGCTTCCACTTCTTTCTCCCACGAAGCCTTAACTTCATTGATTGAGCTCCACCAGTCTTTACGATCAGGCGCTTGATGTTTAGTGGCTTTGGCAATTTCTAATAAATCTTCCGCTACCGCTGCAACATCTCCAACTATGCCTTCTGCTACTGGGTAATATCTAGCAATTTCATTTGGATCGATATCAATTTGGATAATTTTAGTTGGTGGAACAGAGAAGATTGCCCCATCTGTGTATCCAGCTGTATCTGTTTCCGAAAATCTGGTGCCAAAAGCCAGGATTACATCCGCGCTACGTAGAGCGTGATTGGCTGTTGTAGTACCAACCCAGCCACTTACTCCCAGGAGAAGCTCGTGTGAATCTGGAACCAATCCTTTACCCATTGAGGTTGTAACGATTGGAGCTTTTAGCGCTTGTGCGAGCGCAATAATTTGCTTACTTGCTTGGCCTCTATTTGTACCACCGCCTGCTAGAACTACAGGGCGCTTAGCCTGGCTGATCAATTCAAAAGCGCGCTTAGTTGCCTCTGCATCTCCACGAGTTCTTGAATTCGGCACAAAATCAAAGAAGTTCTCTGGGAATTCGACCTCGGCAAGTTCGGTGAAAGCCTCTTGTGTAATATCAATATGAACTGGACCAGGGCGGCCGCTAGTGGCTTCCTTATAGGCCTTTAATAGAACTTCAAGAAGTTTCTCTGGTTTATTTACGCTCCATGATCGCTTTACGCTACCGCGGAAAATATCTGCAGTGCCGGCATCGCGGGAGTGAACCAATTCCTGGAACGCTCCGCGTCCTTGGGTCTTAGTCCATGCGTCTCCAGTAATGACAATCATTGCTGATGAATCAAGCATTGCGCTCATAACACCAGTCAAAGTATTTGCTGCACCAACGCTGTTGTGCGCGAGAACAACAATTGGCTTGTGCTTAATTCGATAGTAAGCATCGGCCATATAGCCGGATGTCTCTTCATTTCTCACCATTACCGCGGTGATCCGATCCTTACGTTGTCTTAGTGCATCAAGTAGATCAAGTACCGTATGTCCCGGAACCCCAATTACATATTCAACTCCAAGGCGAACGAGAGATTCGGCGACTATGTCAGCCCCTCTTAGTTTTTGCATTATTTTCCTTTCGTTCAGCGGCCAAGCAGCGATTGCTTAGCTTGGTAATCCGAGTTATTTAATTTTTGTTCAGGTGCGTAATTGGCTGTCTGTGTCGATATTTTTGAATTATTTAAATGCGACCGCATGGCATTTTCAGCAGCTTTTACATCTCGCTTAATCATCGCTTCTAAAATTTCTGAATGTTCAATATAAGCTTCGCGCGCTCTGGCTGGGTTATAACCAGAATGGATTCGAACTAATTTAAGTTTCTGATGAACTTTTTTAATTTCTCTCTGCAAAGTTTCATTTCCAGCCATTTCACATACAGTCGCATGGAAATCTAGCTCTACTGGATATCGGCCGCCATGCTCAACCATGGAAGCTTTAGTAATTGTGAGCATCTCCTTGAGCGCCAGAGTCATTCTCTGTGGGGCGCGCTTGGTTGCTTGGGCAACTGCGAATACTTCTAGCGCATCGCGAAGTTCAAATAATTCAAAAATCTCTTTTTGGGAGTGCTCCGTTACAAACGCGCCTCGGTTGGGAATGATAGTGATTAGACCATCTTGTGCCAGGCGCTGGAAAGACTCTCGGATAGATGTTCGGCTAATCCCTAACTCGTTGGAAATAGTTGAATCGCTAACCTTGTCACCGGGCAGGTAGAAGCCCTCTAGAATCTGTCGGCGCAGGGTGCGCTCAGCGTGAGAAACAGCTATAGCTCCAGAGGCTTTCTCTTTTTTGGCGAAAATCACTGGCCAGCTCCTCTCACATCAGAATTTTCAATTGGGGAGAGATAACCATAGATTGTCAACAATCCAAGTGTCAATGTGGGTTCGCTCACCGTGCACCTAAAAAAGTTCGCTCGGAACATGTACCACTCCATCCATAATGGCCCGAGCAGTACGAACAACTGCCACTTTAGAAACTTCTTCGGGGTTACCATCTAGATGATGAACCACCACTTGCATAATTCCTGATGGATGGCCCAGTCTTACTTGAGTCCCACCTGTTTCAGAGACCTTCAAATCCATTAAATCTGAGACCACTGTGCCCGGCAAGAGGCTAGCCACTCCAGTGCAAATACCCGCCGTTATCTGGCACGCCTTGTGAGGTGAACGGATAGAGAACATGCGAACTACTAAATCAACCTCTGATTTTTTAATCTGCAAACCAGCGGAGGTCTGGTAATCAACAGCAGCCGACATAATTCCAATTTTCGGAAGTCCAGGAGTTTCACTCGCCGCTAGCTCTGCTCTTTCGGTAAGCCCCATCCAGACGGCAACATTACTTCTGATCTCTTCGACCGTAGCCAAAATATCAGGAGATGCCTCAATGAAATCTGGCAGCTCCAAGCCCGTCATATTGATTGAGCTAGCCTTTACAAAGACGGTGGGGTTAGCCGCATCGACTACTGAAACTTCAATCTCGCGGCCGTCTTTAAGTTTTACTTTGTCTTTTAAATTCCCGGTTGGCAACATTTTTCCAGTCACTGATCCGACTGGAGATTTGAAATCTAAATCTATCCTTGCACCTGGGCTAGGTACACCTGCAATATATGTATCACCTTTTATTGCAGCGCGGCTGCCGACTACAGGAACTTGGGCATCGATTATCTTCCCGGTGTTTACATTATTAATCCTAACTGTGGTTATTGAACCATCAGAATTAGCAGGAACATAGCCGGCATTTATTGCATAGGGTCCAACAGCTGAGGAAATATTTCCGCAATTGCCTCCCCAGTCCACAAGTTCACTAGTTATATCAACTTGCGCAAATAGGTAATCCACATCTGCCTCTGGATGATCCGACTTTGAGATAATTGCGACTTTACTGGTTTGTGGGGTCGCGCCTCCCAGGCCGTTTATCTGTCTCGTATCCGGACTCCCCAAAACGTTACTCAATATCGCACCAATTTGAGCACGGTCTGTAGGCAGATCTGAGGCGTTAAAAAAAATTCCTCGGCTTGTGCCACCGCGCAAAATGGAGCAAGGGATTGCTACTGTCTCGTTCTTTATAGTCACTTAGGCAATTTTCCCTTCAAGGAAAAGGGTGCCAAGGTCTACATTTGCTTCGAGATCAGCTGGTGTTCCTTCGTAACGTACTTGTCCCAGAACAAGAACAACAACATGATCAGCAACTTGTAACGCTTTGCGAACATTCTGTTCGACTACCAATATATCAACGCCATTTTTAGCTAAGAATTGAATTCGATCATAGATAAAGTCCACCATTTTTGGAGAAAGTCCCAAAGATGGCTCATCTAGAAGCAGGAGTTTGGGACTCTGCATTAATACCTTAGCCATTGAGAGCATCACCTGCTCGCCACCCGATAAATTTCCTGCGTATTGAGTGCGACGCTCACCTAGGATTGGTAAGAATTCATAAACTTTCGCAATTCTTTCATCAATTACTTTCTTATCTTTTACTGAAAAAGCGTTAATTATTAAATTCTCTTCAATAGTTAGAAGGGGGAAGACAACTCGCCCTTGTGGCACCATTGTGATTCCCTCATAAACCAATTTATTTGCAGCAAAATTGGTGACATCCTTGCCGTCAAGCTCAACTGTACCTTCCCAAGTTTTTATTAAACCTGAAATTGATTTCAGTAGGGAGCTCTTACCAGATCCATTTGGACCAATTAATGTTGTAATCGCCCCAGCAGGAACATCCATATCAATTCCATGAAGAGTTTGAACCTTTCCATACCCTGAGACTAACTTTTTAACTTCCAGAATATTTTTAGTGGCCACCGAGGAATGCCTCCTTAACTCGATCATTATTTACAATCACTTCAGGTGCGCCTTGAAGTTCTACAACACCACCGCTTAGCACCGCAATGCTGTCGCAGAGTTTGGCAACCATCGGCAAGTTATGTTCAATCAATACGATTGATAGCCCTTCTTTCTGCAAATCTTTCAGGTGCTGCGCCATCTGATCAATTAGCCCAGGGTTAATTCCAGCAAATGGCTCATCAAGCATTAACACCTTAGGTGAATGCATTAAGACTTGAGCAAATTCCAATAACTTTGACTGGCCATAAGACAGGGTGGAAGCCTCAGCATTTGCCAATCCGCTAAGGTGCACAAATTCAAGTAGCTCAAGCGCTCTCTCTTTGGAATTGCCTGTTCTATTCTTTGATTTTGTTGCAAAGACAAGTAGGTTTTCGGCGACTGTTAGCCCACGGAAAATTCGTGTTAATTGAAAGGTTCGAATCACGCCTTGCCGGGCAAGTATGTGAGGTAACTTTCCAATGATGTTATTGCCTTCAAAACTAACTTCACCAGCATCTGCCTTTTGGTAACCGGAGATTATGTCGAAAAGTGTGGACTTGCCCGCGCCATTTGGCCCGATGATTCCAGAGATCTTTCCAGCTTCGAGTTGCAGATCAAGTCCTTTCAGAACCTCTATTCCACCGAAAGACTTTTTAATACCTTTGATATCCAATATTGGCTTTGTCATGGTTACCACCCCACGACTTTGCGCCATTTTGGTGATTTTCGTAACAAGCCTAAAATTCCATTTGGCATAAATAGCATTAGAACTATCAAAATAACTCCATACACCGCCAGGTCTGTCCCTGGTCGCTCGGAAAATGTTTTAGCTAAGAACTGTGAAACTGGGATTAATATCATTGCTCCTAAGGTGCCACCAAGATAACTATTCATTCCACCCAGAACCGCCACAAGAATTATTTGAACTGAGATAGCCAGGCTCATCACGGTTCCGGGATCTAAGTAAAGAATAAACTGGGCAAAGAAAGTTCCGGCAGCCGAGGAAATAATTGCAGCAATCACAAATGCGCTCATTTTGACTTTTAAAATACTGATTCCGCCACGCGAGGCAGCAATTTCATCATCTCTTACTGCCAGCATTTCAAAACCAAGACGCGAGCGGCGCAGCTTGTAAGAAGAAACAACCGTAATTAGCCAGATGACAAGAATTATGTAGTAATAGACAGTTCTATTTGGAAATTGGAAGTTAAGCGGGTTCTCCTCATATTTAATCGGAATACCTTGCGAGCCACCTGTTAAAGTCGAAAAACTGATGGTTAACTCATAAATAATTAGACCTAGCGCCACTGTACCTAGCGCAAAATAGTCACCTTTCAAGCCAAATCGAAATAGCGGGTAGCCAACAAGCATAGCTATTAAGGCCGAAAGCGCCATGCCTGCAAATAGTCCAATCCATGGCGAAATATCTAATTTCATGTAAAGAAGTGTTGATGTATAGGCACCAACACCAACAAATGCTGCTTGCCCGATTGAATGCTGCCCCGCATAACCGCCAATAATTCCCCAAGCTGTGCCGAGTGTTGCATAAAACATCATCAGAATTCCCACTTGCACAAAATAAAAGCGCACATCTATGGCAACAGGGAAGGCGATGATTGCCAATAAAATTATGGCAACTGCGCTTTTAAATAGCCAGCCTGAACTACTAAATCCCGGCTGTTTTAATAAATTTTTACGATCTACCTCTGTTATAGCATTTTGCGAACCCATTCTTAAGAGACTCTCATTCTTCTAATAAATATTCCCTGCGGTCGGAAAAGTAAGGTGACTAAGAAGATTATGAACAAAATGGCAACCGATAATTGATTACTAACATAAACTGCAAAAAGGTTTTGAGTTACGCCTAGGAATACTCCAGCAATAGCAGCACCTTGAACATGACCCAACCCACCAAGAACTACAACAATAAACGCGATTACTCCGAATTGTTCTCCCATCAGGGGATAGATGTCATAGATCGGAACCATTAATACAGAAGCGGCGCCGACCATCGCGCTACCGATTGCGAATGCGAGCGCATAAATTTTTTTGACGTCAATTCCAGAGAGTAGGGCCGAATCTGATTGCTGAGCGACTGCTCGAATTGCAATTCCAGTTCGGGTTTTATTAAGAAATAGAAAGAATAAAGAGATTATTACTGCTGCTCCGGCGATCGCTATTGCAGAACTAGCTCCAACTCGAATGCCGAAAAGTTCAAATGTTTTGTAGCCTACAAAAGATTCCACAAACCTGATATCCGGTCCCCAAAGAGCTAGTGCGCCATTTTGTATTAGTAGCGATATTCCAAATGTGATTAATAGTTGGCTGGTCCGTTCCTGACCTAGAACCCGGTTAATCAGTGACATTTGAATTACATACCCTAGAAGTGCCATCCCAAGCATTACAAAAGGCATGGTTAGGTAGGGATCGATACCTGACCAAACAACAATCCAATAAGAAAGGTAGGCGCCGAACATTAAAAGTGCTCCTTGTGCGAAATTAATGATTTTAATCACGCCAAAGATCAAGTTTAGTCCGGCACCTACCAGAGAGTAGATACCACCAAGAACTAAACCGCTAACTAGAGTAGCGGCGAACATGAATGATTTCCTTCTCTCTTTTTTGACTTAGGTATTGAATTAATTAAGCAACTTTTTTAAGTTACTTTTAGCGCTTATCCCATGTTGCCATAGGGGCAATCGGCGTTTTGCTAGCAATAGCTGCTGGCCAAACGACTCGAAGTGCTCCATCTTGCCACTGCATAAGTACTGACTTCGCACGGGTATTTTCGCCAACGAGCTTGTCATATGCTCCTGAGAACTTAACGCCGAACCCTTGTGGGGTTCCTCCTTCAGGGATATCGGTCTTCATTGCAGCCGCGACTATTGCCTTAGCTGTGAAGTCTCCGCTCTCTTTTTGAGCGCGTGGCAATACATCGGTAACAAGTGTGTAAGCACCACCGATTCCATCACCGCAGTGAACAGCGCATGGATGACCATTTGCTTTTGCAAACGCCTTAACCCACTTCTTAGTCAACTTAGCTACAGCTTTATCAAGCCCTGATGTATTCATAGTGGCTAGTGCTGGAGCTTCAACGTCATAAACACCTTCAACGCCTTCTGCACCAAACTTAGCTAAGAAGCCAGCTCCACCAATTCCTGAAGAACCGATTAGGGCAGAAACGTTAAAGTCCTGCTGTTGAGCTGTCTGCCAGAAGAGAAGCGCATCGGCTGCATCTGGTGTTAGGAATAGAACATCTGGCTTAGCCTCTTTTAATTTAAGAATTGTTGGAGTTAAGTCAGTTGATGTAATTGGATATGTCTCTTTAGCAACAACATTCATCTTCTTTTTCATGAAGAGATCGTAAACTGCATTTCCAACACTGGAGGCAAATGCGCCATCATTGTTTGCCACTGCCACTCTTACTTTCTTAGCTTTCTTCCCAAGCTTCTTGGCTAGGAAGTTAACTACGAAGTCGTAGTCAGCATCCGCATATGTTGCAGAAACGCCAACTGTGCGCAGGAAGTTTGAGTAGCGTTGTTCATTTACTCCGGGAGATACTGCTCCCACTTCCCAGAGAATTACGTTGTTGCGCTGAGCCACTGGCATAATCGCTGCCGAAATTCCAGAGCTGTACGAACCAATAATAATTTGTGCGCCTTCGTCGATTAGGCGCTGCGCAGTCGTGGCGCCTACAGCGGCGTTACTCTGGCTATCACCTTTAAGGATTTGAATCTTTGTGCCGTTGATTCCACCTTTTTTATTAGCCCACTTCAGAACCATTTCAGCACCATTTGATTGGTCAGTGCCTAGAATGGACATTGCTCCGGTTGTTGGAAAGAGCAACGCGATTTTAATCGTTTTTGGAGCCGCAGATGCCTGTGGCATAACTGTGATTGCCAGAGCAGCGACGGCAAATAGTGCCAGACCTTGCTTCAATTTACTTTTCATCCATATAACCCTTCTAGTTTTCCGTTTCGCTAATGTGCGGAACAAATTTGATTTTAGATTGTTGACAATAGGCGTGTCAACAGTTTTTTGTGACTTAAATCAAATTTTTCTCAGAAAATTTCGTGCAGAAAGTACAGTTTTGAGATTTATAACAAAACGTAATAAAGAAAGTCAACGATTTGAATCAAGTAGCCCTGCCTGCAATGTTTACCTGGAGAGACGCTTCTCTTGCATTAGGG
>TARA_B110000503_G_scaffold43057_1_pt1 | contig 11331 bp, 11 predicted proteins | sample TARA_B110000503 | Tara Oceans TARA_B110000503 (sample SAMEA4397472) | marine metagenome | biome: Polar Biome; feature: [SRF] surface water layer (ENVO:00010504); material: water (ENVO:00002006), including particulate matter (ENVO:01000060) such as... | depth 5 m
CGCCGTGAAAGGGCGGTGTCCTAGGCCTCTAGACGAACGGGACCAAATTTTCCCTATATAAAGACAACATGCTTTCTTTAAAAAGGGAGGCGCGCATTCTATGAAGCAGGCTCTATGCTGTCAAGCACACTCTTTAACTTAATCTAAGTTGAAAAAAAATATATAAACCTAAACGTAATCTGTTTTTACGTTTTAATTAAATTAAGAGAAAGAGAATTTATGCAATATCGCAAACCTGTTGGCTCTGGTCCATCTGTAAACACGTGGCCCAGATGAGACCCGCAATAAGCGCATAGTGCTTCTGTGCGAACCATTCCGTGACTATAATCTGAATTTTTATCAACTGCATGCTTGTCAACTACATCAAAAAAACTAGGCCATCCAGAACCAGAATCATACTTTTCTTCTGAATGAAACAAAGGCTTACTACAACAACAACATACATAAACTCCTGCAGCTTTTTCATCATTAAATTTTCCAGAAAAAGCTCGCTCTGTTCCTTTTTCCCAGCAAATATTAAATTCCTCAGAGGTCAATTTTTTTCGCCAGGCTTCTGTGTTAATATTTTTGTTATTCATAACATCTATCTCCTTACTTTTCTTAGCTATAGAATCAATTTAATATACAATAGATGAATTATCACGATTCGACAGCTTTCAATAAGATTTATATGCAACATATTAAGAAATCAAACAAATTAAGCAATGTCTGTTACGATATTCGCGGTCCAATTCACGATCATGCCAATCGTCTAGAAGAAGACGGGCATCGCATTCTCAAATTAAATATCGGCAACCCTAGCGCTTTCGGTTTCGAAGCGCCGGATGAAATCATCCAGGACGTCATTCATAATCTAGCAAAAGCTCAAGGTTACTGTCACTCAAAAGGCATATACAGTGCCAGAAAGGCTGTAATGCAACGCTGTCAAATCATGGGCATTGCTGATGTCGAAATTGATGATATTTTTTTAGGGAATGGTGTCAGCGAGTTGATAGTGATGGCAATGCAGGCCTTACTGAACAACGATGATGAGATTCTCATTCCTGCCCCAGACTACCCTTTATGGACAGCAGCTGTAACCCTAGCTGGAGGAAAGGCGGTGCACTATCTGTGCGATGAAACCAAAGACTGGCAACCCAATATTGGCGATATAGCCAGTAAAATTACAGCAAAAACTCGAGGCATCGTCGTAATAAATCCAAATAATCCAACGGGGGCGGTCTACAGTGAGTCTATTTTACGACAAATAATTTCACTGGCTCGGGAGCATCAACTAATAATCTACGCCGATGAAATTTATGATCGTATTTTATATGATGAAGCAAAACATATTCCGCTTGCTAGCTTGGCGAGTGATGTACTATTCATTACGTTAAATGGTTTATCTAAAACCTACAGATTGGCCGGTTTTCGCTCTGGTTGGCTAGTGATAAGCGGAGCTAAAAGTATAGCTCAAAGCTACGTAGAAGGTCTTGAAATGCTCTCTTCTGTTAGGCTTTGCGCCAATGTACCAGCAATGTATGCCATACAAACTGCCTTAGGCGGATATCAGAGCATCAATGATCTGACCTGTCCCGGTGGAAGATTGCTACTTCAGCGAGATAAGGCCTGGTCGTTGCTCACTAAAATACCAGGGGTAAGCTGTGTCAAACCAAAAGCTGCCATGTATTTATTTCCGCGCCTCGACCCTAAAATATACCCAATAGTCGATGATGAGAAATTTATTTTGGATTTACTGTTAGAGCAAAAAATTCTTTTGGTTCAAGGTACGGCATTTAACTGGCCGCATCCTGATCATTTTCGTATTGTCTTTCTACCCAGAGAGGACGATATAGTCGAGGCTATTGGCAGGCTATCCAAGTTTCTTCTAGATTACCGCATAAAACATAACACCAATTGACAACTGATTCGACATAATAATCAATTAAACAAAATTGCTAAGCTAAATTGAATCCAAGTATTGATAAATTTTTAGCTAGAAGTTCATCGCTATTTTTTGCCAACCAGTAGTGATGAAACTCAAATCTTTGTGGGCAATCTTTCCTCAAACGATCAAACTCTTGCGGGTGATTGATCTCTTTTCTGAGCAAAGACTCTCTCATGAGATAGTCTATTTTTTTTACATCAAAAGTTTCTAGCACCGCTCCTGCAAAAGAATTAGTCGTCAATTCAAAAATTTTACCCCCAGTAGCTGGAATTGGAGCGTCAAACCCATAACTAGAACAAAAAGCATCAAAAATCATTTGAGTGCCCTTAATTTTTCCATCATAACTATAACCTGCTATATGCGGAGAGCAGATATCGACTAGTTCCAGCAACTCTAGTGAAATGTCCGGCTCTCCTTCCCATACATCAAGTGCCAACTGCCAAGATTTCTCCGAAAAACAGCGTAACACTGACTGGTTATCTACAACAGCACCCCTGCTAGTATTAATCAATAACACGTTTGGCGTAAGATTACGCAAAACTTGTTCATTGAATAAATGGTAGGTGGGGTAAGGACCAGAGTCCGTCAAAGGCACGTGGAGAGACAAAATATCTGATTCCAAAACTGCCTCGAAAGTAACTAGATGGGGATTGCTGCCTGCCGCAAGAAAAGGATCATAGCAGCGGCATTCCACCCCGAGAGCGCGCAAAGTTTTATACAGTTTTCCCCCAATACTTCCACACCCAATGATTCCGACAGTTTTCTCCATCCAGTTAGAGCGAAGAGTGACCAAAACTGAAAGAACATACTGCACTACTGCGTTAGCATTACATCCAGGAGCATTGGCAAACTTAATGCCTTTGTCTTGAAGATAACTTTGATCTATATGATCAGCTCCGATAGTCGACGATCCGACAAACTTCACCTTGCTGCCCCCTAAAAGGCTTTCATTTACTTGTGTCACCGATCTGACCAGCAACACATCAGCTTGCTGCACATCATGGTCTGTAATGTCACGCCCAGGAAGCGTTACTACCTCGCCATAAGGAGAAAATAACTCTCGAACTAAAGGCATACTATCATCAGCTACAATCTTCATTGAGCACTATCCTTTCTTCAAAATTTTATTATAACGACTTAATTTCAAGAAAACCGATAGAGAGAAGAGCTAAATGGTTGTGTTTTAAAAAAGCGCGACAAAGCCTTTGCGAATAAGTGCCCTCGTGTTGGTATAGGCTCCCGACACCAGACATGAACCTGCTCAAGAACTGATCGTAAAAAATAACCTGTAGTGTCGACTTCGCCCAACAGATTATCGCTACTGACAGTGAACTGGTGTGCCGCAGCAACAGAAAAAATCCACTCTAGCGCCTGAGGCCTAACTTCAACTGTCTCAAATATTTTTTGCTGAGTTTTTGATCTTCCATCTGGATGATACCAGTATCCATAATCTATTAAATTTCGTCTTTTTTCACCGGCAAGGCACCAATGAGCAATTTCATGCAAAGCACTAGAAATGTGGTCCTGGCGAAAGATAAGTCTATTACGCTCACAGCTAGAGCCGGCCGGCAGATAAAGAGGCTCATCTGCCCCACCCTCCAGGTAAGTATTAAAAGAATCAGCAAACAAGCTATTAAAAATAGTAATTAATTCTTCTGTTTTTAAGTTTCTTGAAATTTTTATAGTCCGAGGAGCGCTTATATTGGACATCAATGTATGGTCACCTTCCCTGCTAAAAGCTAGCATTATACTGCCCAATGGAGCGTAAAAAAACATAGAACTTATATGCTGCAAATAAATATTTCTAAAAAATTACACTATATGTTGTATTTTTATCTTATCAGTAGTACCTTATATTGTGTTTTTTGTATATAATAAGAACACTATAATCATCGCTATGGAAAAATAATTTTCTTGTTGCGGTTGCTTTTTATTAGGCAGTATTGAGGGAAGTATTATGACCACCTCAACATCTAACAACAAAAATAACGTTATTGATATATTTACTCAAAAGCCTTACTCCTCATCTTTTAATCAACGCATTATACGTCTTGCGCCAGAACTTGATGGCCTTGAAATGATTTATTCAAATGAAACAAACCCCGAAAAATTATTTAACACCAAGATTCTCTGTTGGGCCCTGAGAGCTAATGGTGAAGTTATTGGCTTAACTCCCTGGCTTGACAAAATAGCACCTTGCCCTCTGATAAACGATCCTGTTGACGGTCGCTGGGAAGGCTACTTTGATCCAAGCAGTGATGAAGTTTTTCATGACGCTCCTATTCACAAAATTATAGAACTAGAGACTGCCGCTGAATACTACGAAAAGGATTTTCAAGATGATGGAGATATAGTGCAGGAAATACCTGACATGATCGGCACACATGCCGTTCTTTTAAGCGATGGTTTTAAACACTTAACGCTGAAAGAAGTGGTGAGCTGGAGGCTATTAAGCAGTGGCGCCATAGAGTGCATGCTCATAGATGATGCAAAAGTTGTCAACACACCAGTTTTACCCGGTGATGATTGCCTTTATTCTTGCAAAACAGAAGAGGCATTCCGGTACTTCTTTCAGCACCATATTGCAAATAAGATTAAGGCGCGGGACCCTGAAGCCCTTGAAGCTATTGCAATGCTTGTTGATTGTTAGTTGAAATTAATGAAGCTCTATCCATTCGAGTTTATAATTTTTGGATAATTTTTATAAAATCATTTTTAGTCAGAAGGTTGCAGGTTTCTGTCTTTTGGTCGAATGTCAGGATTACGTCACCTTGTGATATTTTGATTCTCGCGTGCTCAATCTTTTCCTTTAGGCTAATTTCTCTGTCCCCGTAATCAGTTCCATCCCTGTTAATAAATTCCTCTATAACAGATGTAAGTAACTCTGCTGGGATTTTATGCGGTGGTATCTCAATCATGCCCTGCCATCCTCTTATGCCGATAACATCAAACTGACGTTGATGTTAATACAATCTAGTGTCAATATCGTTGATTCTAACTGTATACACTATAATACATGCATATAACTAAAGGTCTTACAATGAATCACTACCTCACACTCACTATAATTTCTGATGATCGTCCTGGTATTATTGAAAAAGTTGCAACAGTAATTGCATCTCATGGCGGGAACTGGCTAGAAAGTAACATGTCCAGATTAGCCGGGAAGTTTGCTGGGATACTTTTGGTAAGTGTCAAAAAAAAAGAGCAATCAAAGCTGCTACAGGAACTTGGGGAACTTGGCGCCAAAGGCATTAAGATTATCGCAGAACCAACTACCGAAACTGACCAAGGACTCGGTGAACATTTATTATTAACCTTAGTAGGTAACGATAGGCCTGGAATTATCGGCGAACTCTCATCCATACTCACTCGACTTGATGTCAATGTAGAGGAACTATGTACAAATTGCGAGGATGCACCTATGAGCTCAGAAACTTTATTTAAAGCTTCTGCGGTTATTAGCTTTTTAAATTCAAGTATCCAAAAAGAGGAACTTCAATATGAGCTAGAATCATTATCTGATGATTTGATAGTAGAGCTAGAAGCACTAAGTGATTAGTCCAGTCTTAAAATCTACTAGTGGCTACGCTAACCTAGAAAATTTCTCAAAATTGATCCCACCCCATAAGCCATAACAGCAGCAACACCGCCAACAGCAACTGTTTCCATACCAGAAAGCAACCAATGGTGTGATACAAATCTTCCTTTTAGTGCGCCCACCCAAAAAAATGCAATACCTGTCATAAATGCAGCCCAGCCAAAGGTGTCCTCAATAAGGCCAGGAGAGGCCCAGTTGGTGATATAAGTTATTAGCGGAATAAAGCCAACCAAGCAGAAAGAAGAGAAGGTTGCAAGGCCCGACTTTATGGGGTCATGAGCCTGCAAAGACATCCCGTGCTCATCCTGAAGCATGGTATCTACCCAGGCTTCTTTGTCAGAAGTTATCACTTGAACTGCATCTTCTAGCAACTGTCCTTCAAACCCTTTTTTAGCAAAAATTTGCCTGACTTCTTCTTTTTCCCCTTCAGGGTGTCTGCCTATTTCATCATATTCCATCTGACGAATTTTGGTTCGATGTTGATTTTCTGCGCGAATCCCCAGAAAATTACTGGCAGCCATACTAAACCCGTCTGCTAACAAGTTAGCTAAACCCAGTATGATAATAACTTCTGCTGACATTCCTGCGCCGGCGACACCAGCGACAATAGCAAATGTTGTAACAGCACCGTCCACTGATCCGTATATGAACTCCTTAAGGTAAAAAGAATCAGGGCCTTCATCTAGTCTTTGTGCAATCAAGTCTGGCCTATGGTAATCTTTATAATGCTCTATGCTGCCTTCCTTGCTGTGTTTATCCACAAATACCTCTAGTGTTTAATAAATAATGCTACTAGCGCATCATTCCGTATAATATAACAATAACATTGTCGGCATGGGCATTTCTCTATTCAAGCCTAACAATACCGCAAATAAGTAACATATAGGTTAGACTAATAATCATATAACTCCCAAAATCATGCTAAACATAGTTTTATTTGAACCTGAAATTCCGCCAAATACTGGTAACATCATCAGACTCTCAGCCAATACAGGCTTTGCGCTTCACTTAATTGAGCCTCTGGGCTTTGAACTGGATGATAGGCGTCTTAGGCGAGCAGGGCTAGACTATGCCGAGTGGCAAGAGGCAAAAATACACTCCAACTGGCCTGAATTTATAAAGAATGAAATTCCTGAACGAATATTTGCGATCAGCACAAAGGGCTCGACTTGCTACACCAGTGTAAAATTCAAAGCTGGGGATACTTTGGTGTTTGGTCCGGAGACAAGAGGTCTATCACAAGAGTTTCGCGAAGCTCTGCCGTTAGAGCGCATACTGCGTGTCCCTATGCAGCCAAAAAGTCGAAGTCTTAACTTATCCAATACTGTCGCACTGGTTGTTTACGAGGCATGGCGACAGTTAGATTTTCAAGGCGCTATTTAGTCAGAATTATTCCAAGGAAAGAAGGCACTATGAGTAGTCCCGCCATCAAAAAAAGCCATATGACTATCGGTTTATTTTACGGCAGCTCGACCTGTTACACGGAAATGGTTGCTGAAAAAATAGCCGCCAATCTAGGTAGGTTGGATGACGACAAAATTACAATAGATCTTTATAGTATTACTGATGAGCCTGTTTCATCTATGGAATTATACGAGTATCTAATCATAGGAATACCCACATGGGATTATGGGGAACTTCAGGAAGACTGGGAGAAGGTATGGGATCAAATTGATACCCTGAACTTAAGTAACAAAACTGTCGCGCTATTTGGTCTAGGTGACCAAATAGGCTATCCGGAATGGTTTCTAGATGCTATGGGTTATTTGTGGGCAAAGATCTGCGCCCAAGGTGCGACAACTGTAGGTTATTGGCCTGTATCAGAATTTAAATTTAACCAATCCAAGGCTGTGACTGCAGACCAGCAACATTTTGTCGGTTTGGCGATAGATGATGAAAATCAGTTCGAGCTAACAGATAAACGTATTTCCAGCTGGTGCGAACAAGTCTACAAAGAATTTCAACTAAAAACTAACCTCCATCAGTCTATTAAAATTTAACCTTGTCTGAGCAAGCGGTCATGCCTCCCAAAAAAATTACTGCACTCGAAGCAAAGCTTATCTGGAGTAAGAGTATAAGTGCCACCTCTTTGTTATTTGATAGCCTGTATTTTGATAGCTCTGCTGGCATCAAGAAAATCCGACATACCTTTTTAGAGAAGAGCCCCCTAACAGCCCAATGGAAATCACACGATAAAGATTTATTTTCTATCGGTGAAACAGGATTTGGGGCTGGATTAAATTTCCTAATAACGGCAAAAGCATGGCTAGAGTACTGTGATATACAAAAAAATAAAAAAATCCTTCATTTTGTTTCTGTGGAAAAATTTCCTGTACCAAGAAAAGACTTAAAACGAATTTTATCCTTAGTGCCAGAACTGTCTACATTAGGACAAGAGCTAATTGACACTTATCCGCCTCCAATTCCTGGAATCCATAAACTATACTTGGCAAAGAAACGTATCGTCCTAACCCTCATGTATGGTGACGGACACGATATGCTTTCATCAATCAAAAATAGCGACCACCCATTTTTTGAACGGCAAAATAATCCTGTTTTCGACGCATGGTTTTTAGATGGATTCTCTCCCGCTAAAAATAAACACATGTGGTCAACTAAACTCCTCAAGGTAATCGCCGATTTGAGCCAACCAGGCACAACTATTATCACCTCTACCTCGGAAGAGGCGATAAGACAGAAGCTAGAAAAAGTTGGTTTTTCTATCAAAATCGCACCGAAAATTAATTGTACGAACAATGTACTCATGGGCATATTTAAGAACCCTATCTTGCCGCATATACCTAAAAAAAACTGGGTGCCCGTTCGATTTGATTCACCCCATAAAGCACCTTGGTATCTAACGCCAGAAATAGAGAAGCCAAAAACAGCTATTGTTATAGGTGGAGGGATTGCAGGTTGCTCTACGGCTAGATCATTAGCAGAGCGAGGAATTTCTGTAACTTTGATAGAGCGTCATAAAAAAATAGGGCAAGAGGCTTCTGGAAATCCACAAGGGATTCTCTACCCTAAGCTTTCTTCAAATATTTCACAGATTTCTCGTTTTGGGGTAACAACCTTACTTGCTGCTAGCAGGTATTACGATAACCTCCTGGATAGCAACGTAAGCCGCTATTTAGGGGCTAGATGCGGGGTATTGATTTTACCAAAATCTACCAATGATGAGAAAAATTTTGAGAAAATAGCCTCTTTATTTCCTAGCAGCTTTGTTCAACTACTTAAAGATAAAGATCTTGATCAGCAAGCTGGACTGCCTTTAGTGAATAGGGTCGGGTTATTTTTCCCTAAGCTTGGATGGATATGCCCCCCAGAAGCATGCGAGTCATTGATAAAACACCCGTTGATTAACGTCTGCAAAGCAGAAGTTAAGAAAATTAGCCTAAGAGATAAATCAGAAAAAAGCTGCCAGCTATGGAGCGCACTAGATCACAAAAACAGAGTCATAGCGTCTGCTCCAGTCATGATTATTGCTTGCGCATTCAACAGCAGTAAATTTAGCCAGACAGCTCATCTCCCTACAAAGAAGGTTCGAGGGCAAACTACAATGACGCCCCCAACAATAACAAGTTCGCCACTTAAAACTATTCTCTGCAGCAAAGGTTATATGCTTCCAATGCTAGATGGAACACATACCCTGGGGGCAACTTACAATTTAAATGAAAATGAAACAGGCATTCGAACAGAAGATCATAAAGCCAACATTAACCAACTAGCAATAATAGACCCTGCATTAGTGCAAAATTTTGAAGACATCGATGTAACTGCACTTGATGGCAGAGCGTCATTTCGATGTACTACGCCTGATTTTTTACCTATTGCAGGACCAGCACCTAAGCTCAATGACTATGTAATGAATTACAAGTTGATGAGGAAAACAGGGCGCGCGCATATACCTATCCCAGGATCTTGCTGGGAAGGATTATACCTAAACATCGGTCATGGATCACGAGGATTAAGCTATGCCCCAATATGCGCTGATCTTATTGCCAGTCAAATATGCAGAGAGGTTCCACCCTTAGAGCTAGATTTAAGGCAAGCAATACATCCAGGTCGCTTTATTATTCGAGATATAAGAAGAGGTAAGCTATAGAATTCCTTTCTCTCAAAAAAATTCTAACTCCTTATCTCTTTTTAGAATAGCTAGGTAACACCCCCGCATGTAGAATGTCTAGTATAATCAACACACCCAATTATTTAGGTCTTTTATGAACACACATGCGAGCCCAATGACATGCCCTGCTTTTGAGTTGTTGCGCAAAGAGCGTATTGATTCTCTTAATATCGAGGTATCTGAATATCGGCATCGTAAAACAGGCGCTCAACACGTCCATATAGCAGCAGAAAATACCGAAAATGTATTCTTAGTGGCGCTCAGAACTGTACCCACAGATTCTACTGGAATCGCTCATGTCTTAGAGCATACGGCATTATGCGGCAGTGAAAAATACCAAGTACGTGATCCATTTTTTATGATGGTGCGTCGATCTCTAAATACTTTTATGAATGCCTTTACTAGCTCTGACTGGACAGCATACCCATTCGCAAGTCAAAACAAGAAAGATTTCAACAACCTACTAGATGTATACCTAGATGCTGTCTTCTTTTCTCGATTAGATGAACTGGACTTTGCACAAGAGGGTCATCGCGTAGAATTTAAAGACCCAACTAATACTGAATCAGAGCTAATTTTTAAAGGTGTCGTGTTTAATGAAATGAAAGGCGCCATGAGCTCAATTACCTCTATTTTATGGCACACACTTTGTAAGTATCTTTACCCTACAACTACTTACCAGTTTAATAGCGGTGGTGCTCCAGAGTGCATTCCAGACCTTACCCACGACCAATTAAAAGCTTTTTACAAAACTCACTACCATCCTTCCAATGCTATATTTATGACCTTTGGAGACATTCCTGTAGGCGAACTACAGGCTAACTTTGAAGCTAAAGCCCTACATAGATTCGAGCCACTAGATATAAAAATTTCTGTCCCAGATGAAAAACGTTACTCCAAGCCTATCACCATCCAAGAAAGCTACGCCTTCAATGGGGAGGAAGGCATCAAAAATAAGACTCATATCATAATCAGCTGGCTGCTTGGGAATACTACCAACCTTGAAGAAAACATGGAAGCTCAGCTGCTGTCCAGTATTTTATTGGACAACAGCGCTTCGCCTTTACAAAAAGCTCTGGAGACCAACAATATAGGGTTGTCACCCTCCCCATTGTGCGGCCTTGATGACTCACAACGAGAACTTTGTTTTGTCTGCGGCATTGAAGGTAGCGAGGCAAAACATGCGGATGCACTAGAAGAACTAGTAATGGGTGTATTGAAGGATGTGGCAGAGCATGGCGTACCTCAAGAAGAAGCAGAAGCCTCGTTGCATCAATTGGAGCTCGGTCAACGTGAAATTGGCGGTGATGGATACCCTTATGGTTTACAGCTTATACTGACGGCTCTAACAAATGCAACGCATAGAGGCGACCCAATTGCTTTGTTGGACATTGACTCAACCCTGCAAAAACTACAACGTAATATTCAGAATCCTAATTATATTAAGCAGCTTGTTCGTCGGCTTCTTTTAGAGAATACCCATAGAGTCAGACTTACCTTGGTCCCCGATACCCAACTATCAAGAAAAATGGAAGCCCTTGAAACTGAGCGTTTAACTGTTATAAAAGAAAGCCTAGATGAAGCTGGCAAACAGGCTGTAGTCAATAAATCGATGCGATTAACCGAACGCCAACAACAAAAAGATGATGAATCAGTACTGCCCAAAGTTGGATT
>TARA_B110000503_G_scaffold99511_2_pt1 | contig 11327 bp, 13 predicted proteins | sample TARA_B110000503 | Tara Oceans TARA_B110000503 (sample SAMEA4397472) | marine metagenome | biome: Polar Biome; feature: [SRF] surface water layer (ENVO:00010504); material: water (ENVO:00002006), including particulate matter (ENVO:01000060) such as... | depth 5 m
TTTCTTTTTGCGAGTAACTGGTTTAACTACAGGGGCTACGCCATAGTCTGAGCTAGTGCTTATGCCAATTGTAAGATTTTTGATGAACTCTATTTCAGTAGAAACTTTAACAACATGCTTCTCAATGTTATTGACACGGTCAGCTAGCGAGCTGCCGCCATTCTCCCAAAGTTGGTGCTCAACCCTATTCATTCTGTCAGATAGAGTTCTGCCCTCTTTGTCGACACCTAAAGCGTCATCAATACGCTTGGCAATACGATATATTGCTATTACAGTTCCAGTCAGAACGCTAAACGACGCTATTGTTGCAGCTACAGCCATTAAAGTCTCAGAAGTCATGTATACTATTTCCTACAAAGAGAGAGCCATTAAGTTGGCTCCATCTATTTTACCCCAATACGGGGCCCCCGATTTGGAGGGGTCTAGCCATTAAGTTGGTCACAGCTCCAATCTTTTTTAAACATCTTTCGCGTTTTAATTTGCAAACGCACTTGCAGGGTGTATGCTGAACTAAGATTTTACGGAGAATTACATGACTATCACTATTAGAACTGAGGGCTAAACCAAGTGAGCGAATGGGAGAAATCAGACGGGCGGCTGGAGTCAGCAGCTCTTTGGTATGCATCGCAGGGCTGGAACGTTCTTCCAGTGCACGGGATTGGCAAGAATGGCAAGTGCACCTGCGGCCGTGAACACGTAGATACTAAAGAGACTGGCAAGCACCCAGCCTCCGCGAGCGGACAAAAAGACGCTACTACTGACCCCGTAGTTATTCAGTCTTGGTGGCGAGAGAACCCTGACTACAATATCGGCGTAATGGCAAAGGATTCTGGATTTCTTGTAATTGACATTGACCCCAGGAACGGGGGAGATAAGTCAATGGTGAGGCTGGAGGAGAGGGCAGAGGGCAACTTACCCCCAACAGTAGAAGCTATAACTGGCTCATGGTCCGACAGCGGTAAGCTTAAAAGAGGCAGGCACCTACTATACAAGTGTGACCCGAACGAGAAGTTTATTGCTAACTTTAAAAAAGAGGGCCTAGACGGTATTGATGTTAAGCACAACGGATACATTCTTATCTCCCCCTCTAGACACTTCTCTGGATATACGTACGAGTGGAAGCCTGGCCACGCCCCCTGGGAAATGGAAATCGCCGAGGCCCCCGAAGAATTACTTAACATTATTAGAAGTAGGAACCTGAGAAAGAGTTCAGGCGGTCCAGGAGGTACGTCGTACGAGGTATCTGACTGGGACTTCTTACGGGACCTTAAGTTTGGCGACAAGGGAAAGCTTGACATTGACCAAATTCTAATAGATGGGATTGACGAAGGTAGTAGAGCAGTAGACCTATATGCCCTAGCATGCGCTCTTGCAAATAAGCACGGCACTGACACCTCTGGCCGTATCGCCGTAGAAGCTTTAATGCTCAAGTTTAACGCCGAGATGGTTCGTCCTCCGATGGAGATAGAGGGTCCAAATGGAATTCTGATGCACACTAGGCGGGCACTAGACTTCGTATCTAGCAACCCCGTATGGGACAAGTGGTGGGATGGACTAAAAGACTACATGCCAGAAAATGGTATGGAATGGGCAAAGAATGCCGAAATTAGGTTTCTAGCAGCACCAGATGCTGGTAACTCGTTTAACTATGACTCAGAGATAGATATCTTTGACCCAGATGTTCTAGCCAACAGTGAGAATGCTATTGGCGACCAGGTGGCTACCCTGGCAACTAGAGGTCGCTCCATCTCTGATATAAGCTTTGGCGGGAACCTAGACCTGCCCAAGGACGTCGATGCTATCGGCTCACAGGCAGGCGGACGCCCTGGTGCTCGAAGTCTAACAGACCTAGGTAATGGACGTAGATTAGTGGATGCTTTCGGTTCTGCTATTAGATATACCGAAGGCGTCGGATGGTTTATTTGGAATGGAAACTACTGGCGTCCAGACCCTGGTAGCAGCGAGATTAAGGAACTTGCAAAGTCAGTACCTACTGTCATTGCCAGAGAGGCTGCAATCCTTAAAAACCTAGACGACCCACGGGGCGGAGAGATAGTTAAGTGGGCTAATCAGTCCAAGTCAAACGGAAGATTGAACGCTACAGTAGAGCAGGCAAACTCTGATAGAAGAGTAAATCTTCAGCTAGACGAGTGGGACAAGAATCCACTGCTTCTTGGGGTTGCTAATGGAATCGTGGATTTAAAGACTGGAAAGCTCAGTAGAGGCGACATAGAGTCTCACATCACTAGAGTATCTCCCATAAAGTACACCGGAGGAATGACTAATATTAGGTGGACATCCTTCCTAAACGAGGCATTCAACTACGACCAGGAGTACATTGATTGGATTCAGAAGGCAGTCGGCTATACAGCTACTGGGCTAAATAACCAGGACTACCTATTCTTAATCTACGGCCCTCCAGGGTCAGGTAAAAATACTTTTGTAGAGACCATCTTCGAGGCACTAGGTAAGGCCCAGCACGCCTGGGCATTGGACTCTAACGTGCTCGCCCTGGGAGACAGGGTAAGTACTAGCGACGAGTACCACATGGCCGAGCTCCGTGGACGTCGTATGATTTGGGTGGACGAGTTGCCAGAGTCTGAGCGTATCAAGGAGAATCAGGTTAAGAAGCTTACTGGTTCTGGAACCATTCAGGGACGCTCTCCTGGAGAGAAGCCTATTCAGTTCACTTCAACAGGTAAGCTGTGGATTTCTACAAACCACCGTCCTATCATTACTGACGAGGCTATGTGGCGACGTCTAATGCCCATTCCCCTCACAAATAAGCCTGCAAAGCCAGACCCTAGCCTGAAGAGCTATTTGGCTGACCCAGAGGGAGCCCTGCCAGCAGTATTGGCCTGGATTGTTGAGGGTGCCGTAAAATACTTATCTTCTAGTCAAATAAACCCCCTAGAGATGTGTACCGTAGTTAGGGATGCCCACGAAATCTATAGAAAGAATGAAGACCGAATCGGAGCCTTCCTGGAGGAGGAAACTATCATCTCCGAGGGAGCCAGCGAAAACGTCAATAGGCTCTACAAAAGATATAAGCAGTGGTCAGACTCTAGAGGCGAGCGCCCTGTTGCACAGATTACTTTCCATAGGAAGCTAGCTGATAGAGGGCTAGAAGTACTTGGAGCTGGAAACAGAGCTATCTTGAGTGGAGTAATTTTGGCTCCATACGAGGTACCCGCTGTAGAGCAGGCTGACATAGCAACAGCTGCAAGATTCTCTAACTTCTTTTAGTGTACTAGAATTAGGACCATGAAAATATTTATTGCTACCCCTATGTACGGCGGCATGGCTAAAAATAACTACACTATAAGCCTACAAAATTTAATTATTCGTCTATCCCAAGCTGGCCACAGTGTCACCACCACAACTATTGGCAATGAGAGCCTCATAACTAGAGCTAGAAATACTTTGGCTCACAAGTTTGTGTCCTCTGACTTCGATGCCCTGCTGTTCATTGATGCAGACCATGGGTGGGATGCAGGGGATGTCTTGAGGATGGTTGAGTCAGGTAAAGACTTTATTGGCGCAATATACCCGATGAAGGGCATCAACTGGGATGCCGTTAGGAATGCTGTACTAGTAGGTAAGCCAAATTTGGAAGAGTACTCAGGCCATTTTGCAATAAATCTTTTGCCGCAGTCGGACGTCTTTGATGCTAATCAGCCCTTTAGAGTTAAAGATATCGGAACAGGGATGCTATTCATCACCAGAAAAGTATTCGAGGACTTAAAGCCCCACTGCAAGACCTACAAAAACAATAACGTCGGCAACACTGGAGTAGGTTTTGGCGACGAGGTTGTAGAGTATTTCACTACATTCATTGATGAAGATAGAATTCTTTTGTCAGAGGACTATGCATTTTGCAGAATGTGGCAAGATATTGGTGGAGAAGTTTGGTCAGCTCCGTGGGTAAGAATTACTCACTCGGGTGATTATACTTTTTCGGGTCAGTTCGCTAAAACCGTGGAACTGAACGAAATAATTAACTCTGCTAGAGCTGCAGCCGCAGAGAAATCAGAGTCTACAGAGGTTGAGCCAGAGGAACCTTCCGAACAGTGAGAAAATAGTTGTTAGGGAAATACCCTGGATAACTGAGGTAACTTAATATTGTCTGATAGAACTGACTACACCTGCACAGTGTGTCAAAAATTTCACGTTGTTCCATCCCTGGCTCGCGAGTGCGAGAGAAGACATGAAATATATATTGTAAAAGCTAGCTAAACTACAATACTGTAGTAGCATAGTTAAATAATAAGTTTAAGGAGAGAGAGACTATGGCTTTATCAGAACGTTTAAGGGTCGCGAATGATTCTTACAAGAAGACCTTTGTCTGTAAGCTCATGCAGGTGACCCTTGATAGTAAGCTAACGGAGCAAGATGTAGCCGCAGTCGGGGCTATCATTAATAGTGCTCCTGGTGACGAGGCTCATGTGCCGAACATACGACTAGCCTTTGCACTAAGAGAAGAAGGATATGACGTAAGCCCAAGTGCGGTAGACCGACACCGCCGAGGCATCTGCTCCTGCTATAGAACAGTGCAGGTAGCCTGATGGGTCTGTCCGAGAAGCTAGAAAATTTACGTAATCCAGGGGTCAGTGGCTCTGATACTCGCTCAGTAAAACAGCCAGAGGACTGGCGTCCTCGAATGGACATTGACTCCGCTAAAGGCGGATTCATTGTCGGAAAGCCTCGCCCCGAAGGGGAATCAGTAGACGCCACTACTATCTTAGAAGAGTTTGGCCTAAATCCCGTAGAGTGGACTGTAACATCGCTAAGGCAGGGGAAGTGGCAGAGATATGATGGAGATTTTTTAGAGTCAGTTAGGGTCAATGTAGTCCCTGCAACAGCAGCCCTCTCGAGCACAGTAGATGTGGAGCAATTAGCTGAGCAAATAAAGAAGTGGCGTCCAGCTAAGGGCATCAAGAAGTCAACTGGTGAAGGTGCCTTCCTTATTGCTGCTGCAGACCAGCAGATTGGTAAGAAGGCAAACGGTCAGGGTAGTCAGCAGTCAATCGATAGAATCCTAAGACTCACAGAGAGGGCAGTGCAAAAGTTTGAAAGTTATAAGAAAGCTGGGGTGGCTCCTGGCACTATTTGCCTTGCGCTACTCGGTGACCACGTTGAAGGCAATGTCAGCCAAGGAGGAAGACTCCAAGGACTCGCTTCCTCAGACCTCGGTCTAACAGAGCAGACAAGAGTAGCTAGGCGTCTTTTACTTGCCCAGATTAAAGCTCTCGCTCCACTTGTAGATAAGCTTATTGTCCCTGTCATCAACGGAAACCATGACGAGGTAACTCGTCAGGTAGCTGCAGACCCCTCGGATGGCTGGAACGTCGAGATTGCCTCAGCTGTTCAAGATATCTGTGCAGAGAACCCTGAGCTGTCTCATGTCGAGTTTAGGTACCCAAGCCCTGGACACCAGACACTGACTATTGACGTAGAGGGCACAATGCTGGGAATGTTCCACGGGCATCAGGCAAACCAGAATAACGTTATGAAGTACCTATCTCAGCAGGCTGCAGGCCAAACTGCGCTTGGTGCAGCAGATGTATGGATTTCTGGGCATTTCCACAACTTCAGAACCATGGACATCGCAGAGCGTCTATGGCTCCAGGCCCCCACCACAGACCCCGGAAGCGAATGGTTCAGAGACCGCGCTGGAATGGAATCTAAGCCAGGAATGCTGACTATGGTTATCGGCGGAGAATTTGAACCCCGTGAGTTTATTAGCGTATTGGCGGTTAAGTAGTGAGAAGTAAAGAAACTCCAAAAAAGAGTATCGTAAAAACAATCAGCTGGGAGATATGGCACTTTGTGGTCCTAGCTGGCATCCTCTACCTCTTCACAGGGGAGTGGGAGTACGCTGGTTTAGGTGCAATTGCCTATATTGCGATTGAGTCGCTAGGTTATTACGTACATGAAAGAATTTGGGCGAGAGTCTCTCAGTCCCCTAAAAAGAAGTAAACATGAAAATTGCTGTCTATACGATTGCTCTAAATGAAGAGAAATTTGTCGAAAGATGGCATGAGAGCGCTAAAGGCGCTGATTACCTATTAATTGCAGATACAGGCAGTACGGATAGTACCCGTGAAACTGCAATTAAGCTCGGAATAAACGTAATTGACGTAAAAGTCCGTCCTTGGCGTTTTGACGATGCTCGCAATGCATCACTTGTCGCTATCCCAGAGGACATTGACTACTGTATTGCGTTAGACATGGATGAGGTACTTCTACCTGGTTGGAGACAGGAATTGGAGAGAGCCCTAAAAGAGGGTTGGACACGTCCGCGCTATCAGTACACCTGGAACTGGAAAGACGAAGCCGAGACTGTCCCGAGTTTGCAGTACGGTGGAGATAAAATTCATAGCCGTAAGGGCTATAGGTGGACGCATCCAGTCCACGAGGTAATTAGGTCTTATGGCGAGATAAAGGAGACCCAGGGGTGGGTAGGGCTGGAGATACACCACCACGCAGACAACACTAAGTCTCGCGGGCAGTACTTTCCTTTGCTAGCTATGGCAGTGGCCGAGGGCCCCGATGATGATAGAAACGCGTACTACTACGCTAGAGAGCTCTACTTTAATAGTATGTATGAGAAGGCTGCCGCAGAGTTTAAGCGCCACCTGAGCCTTCCTAGGGCCGTATGGCCACCAGAGCGAGCAGCTTCGATGAGATACCTAGCTAAGATTGAGACTGAAAATCGTGAATCATGGCTGTTGGCTGCAGTTAAGCAGGCTCCAGGCAGAAGAGAGCCCCTAGTTGAGCTGGCTCAGCACTATTACGAATCCAAGTCCTGGGAAAAATGCCTAGAATACGCAAAAAACGCCCTAAAGGTGGAAGAAAAGCCATTGGACTACCTTTGCGAGGATTTTGCTTGGGGCTACCTACCATGGGATTTGGCAGCAATTTCAGCATATTACCTAGGCGACAGAGAAAACGCCCTTATTTACGGAAAAAGGGCTTTAGAGCTAGAACCCGAAAATGAGCGACTTATTGCAAATATGGCGTTTTATAGCGGAAAAGACTAGTTTTCTTCTTTTTTAGCTTGAACGGCGTGGAAAGCATCTACAGCATTTGCACTAGTCCTGCTCTGCCAAGTGAATTGGCAATTGTCGCACCTAACTACTCTCATGGTAGCCCAGCGGCCACCCTCTGGGCGTTCTACAGTAGCTGTCTTTAGGTGGTCGGTTTTGGCTCTACAGCCAGGACACAGGGGGAATCGTTTGTATCGCATTTCTTGTCCGTCCCAGTTGACCGACAAGGTATTTCTAAGTTCTTTGTAGTCTAGGCCACCCCAAATACCCCAAAGCTGCTTATTGTCTAGGGCCCACTTAGCGCAGTCCCTCTTTACTGGGCACGAGGCACACAACTTCTTTGCTTCCCACTGCTGAGAAGCCTTATTTGCAAAAAAACTATCTAGTTTGTCATAATTTTCAGGTTTTCCACACTCGGCATCTTCATGCCAGTTGGGGCTGTCAAAGAACAATAGGAACCTCCACAAATGTAGCATCTAGTTCAGCATCTTCATCGGCTATCTCGCAATAGACGGGGAAGGCCTCATCTTCGTCTTCGTAATAAAATCCAGCTCTTGACAACCACCCCTGCTCGATGAGCTTAAAAGCCTCGCCTAAAGAGTAAGAGAGACCCTCTCTTTGTATCTGAGTTGCTAGAGCCCTTCTATAGGACTCATCTGTCTCAAAATAGACATGCTCTGGTATATAGAAAACTACAGAATCAGAGTGGATAGTTCTAGGGAAATCGTCACCCTCCCAAATAAGCCAATTCGGCTCTGCTACCAACTTTTTACGTCTCATAAAAACAAATGTAGCTGTTGACACAGCGTCACTTACCGTAGATTACAAAATTAGGTAGCCTATAAGATATATCCTCGCCTACCAAGCTCGGCTATAAAGTTTTCAGCCACATGAGCATGCGCATGGACCCCCATATGGTTGTTCTGCCTACCAATATAGAACTGTGGATGTTCAGCCAGGTTTAAGTGACAATCTTTTGGCAGTCTCTCTGCGGCATCCTCACAGTTATTATTGACAGTCCTATAGTCAATCTCTATGTAGTTTTTGAATGGGATAGGGATTCTGTTATCTAGAGACGCTAGATTTGCGGCATTTATTACTGCATCAGTCTCTAGGCTCCACGTCGAGTAAATTAGATTAATCCCAGCTAGCTCGCAGATTAGCTCTAGAACTAAAATACTTTGGATATTTAGGTATATTGCATAAGTTGGCGAGATTACAGTACTCACTTCGTAAGGTTTTTTCGCGTAAGATGCCTCAGCGTCCCCGATATTAGAGCTATTTACCATAATATTTCTTGGAACTCTGTCGCTAGAGCTATCAGTCAAATATTCGGGGTCACTGGCCAACAACAATCTAGTATCTATCCGCGGGAATAAGACAAATATGTGCTTAGGAGGCCCGTAGCGTCTAATATGACTAACTAGGTCTGTGACAATAGTCATTGCACCGCTAGCTCCAGTAGATAAATTTAAGTAATCTTTTGGTAAAATCTTCTCACCTAATATACTCCCCCAAACATATGGAAGCTCAGAGTAACTTCGGTCATTGGTTGGGTGGAGCCGCCTACCAGTAGTTTCAGAACACCCAGAGTAAATTACCTCATAGTGTTTATCGTAATCTTGCTTAGATAGATTTTTATCGTCTAAAAATAAAGTTTTTAGCGAAAAGAAATCAAAAAAATTAGAGTTATGTAGGTCTAATAGGGGAGCCCAGGATTGACCGATAGGTTGACTAGTTGACTCAGCCAAGTACCGATGGAGATGTTCACTGAACTCTTTGCGCTCGTCTAGTCCCAAAGCTAGTCACCTCTCGAAGGCACTTAATTGCTAAACCCAAATGGCTTCGAGAACCCCTGCTTAACTGAACCATAGACGGTAACTACAAAAGTAGAGCCATCCATATTCTGCGCAATGTCTGCAAGGGTTTTAGCCTCTGGGTACGAGACCTTAAGCTCTAGATTTACGCTGTCATCTACTAACTCTTCGGTCAAGTCTAAGAACTCTGCTACCTTACGTGTAGCAGCTTCTCTAGCTTCGGTAATAGTATCAGCAGAGATTTTAAATTCAAAGGATGTACGCACTACTGAGCCTTCCTTACACGCTTTTCTAGCTTGTACGGTGAGTAGTGGACGCCCTTAAGTTCTGGTGACTTGCCATCAGTGGAGTTGAAGATGACATCACCATAGCGGACTGCAGCCACTGAGCCGCGGCGACTATTGTGGATGGGTCCGAGCTTGTCCTGATAAGCATCTGCCTTAACACGGACGATGTCACCAACTATAATTTGCCCTGGCTGAGCATTAACCCATGTGTAGTCATCTTCATTCTCTTCCTGGAATATTGAGTGGCCCAGTGCTAGCTTAGGGAACAAAGCAAATACTTCTTCTGTCATGTTATCGCTTAGCTTAGGGATATCCTCCCAGGCCTCTAGTAGCTTCATAATTGCTTTACCAGAGCCAATTTTTACTTTAGCAGCCTGAAGTTGTTCGGCTACCCACTCGCGGTTAATTTCGGGCATGTTATATCCTCTCCGACATAGAGTCTACCAGAACTCCCATAAGCTCTGTCTTTACTTCGCTAGCTGGGATTAGCGTGTCTATGTACTGATTTCTTTGTGTTATAGCGAGAACCTGTCTACGTGCGGGCGACATGTCCTCTATTTGGTAAGGAAGAACCGACCACTCTGAACTAAATCCTGAAGTGTCGGGCCAATATGTTGCTATCGGGGTAGAAGTATTTAGTGCTTGGACCATCCTATAGTTCCACCACGTAGTCGAGTTCCTATCCTGAGGGGGCAAAATTAGTCCTACGCTATCTTTGACCACATCTAGGGCGTAGGCGTCATCAGTCTTCCTGCCTACCTTGGTGGGTTCTTTAGGGAATACAGTTACTTTGTCTAGGGAGTCTACCCATGAACTCTTGGGGTTTTCTACTGCCCAGTAGTCTCGCCTACCTATCCTGGGAGGCTCTGGGTCCAGCAGGGTGGAGTCTAGATTCACCCCAATAAGATTATCTGCCTGGGCAAACCCTAGCAGCGAAGCAACTTTTTCTGTGGAGTTCCAGGGAAGACTTGGATACAAGATTGTAGGCCACTGAGAGACGAGCATATGTGCAGTGGCTCGTTCTACTATGGACGTGTTTCTCTTAGCTGCTTCGTAGCCTTCTCGCCTAGCATAGAAGGAGCCATACAGAATAGATGGGTCTTTAGCTGCAGCAGCGATACTATTCTTGTACTGCCAAATCTGAGCACTATCTACGACTAGTTTTAGTTTTGGCGAGTCAAACATCAGACCCAAAACATTTAGTGCTCCGTACAGCTTATTCGCACTTAGCGAGGTGGGAGGTACGAAACCAAAAATTATTAAATCATACTGCTCTAGGTCATCTTTTTTCCATGAGATGCTAGGTGACATCCACGCCACTTCAGCAAACTCAGAGATGACGTCGGCCAAACTTGTGAAAAAGCTAGTATTGCTGGGTCGCGCACAGTGGTGGGAACCCATTCCCGTAAAGAGTACTTTCATTAGAAATCCTATAAAGCTAGGAAGTAGGGCACCCGAAGGTGCCCCACCTCAATCGCATTAGAACGGAGAGCTCTCCGAGCCAGCAACAGGTGAAGCTGGAGCTGGAGCAGGAGCTGGAGCTGGAGCTGGAGCTGGAGCAGGAGCAGCAGCAGCAGCAGGTGCTACAGAAGGAACTGAAGCAGTACTACTTGCGTAGTAGTTCTTAATCTCGTTACTTGGCTTTCCCTGGTAGGTGCGGATTGCAACCTTGCCACGGAAGGTACGGCCAACTAGAGACTGCTCAATCTGAGCTGGGGTTGGGCTAGCCAACCAGTACTCTTTGGTGAGGCCCACAGCTGCAGCTTTACCAAAGAAGATGTTCATTGCAGTTTCGTTGTCTGGAGTGACAACCCACTGGTCCCAAACGCGGCGAGTAGAGTGCGGACCACCCTGAATCTCGTTGGTTAGCTTAAACATAAGCTTTCCAGTAGAAGCAGTAGTAGCCTGGGCATCAATTACCTTAAACTCGTAGTCACCCTCTGGGAGTGGCTCGTAGTTTGTTCTTGAAGCAGCGTCGCCAGCTTTCTGGACGAGGTCTGCGAAGTTAACAGTAGTCATAACTGCCTTTCTTAGTTTATTGTGTTAGTTGTTTCGGTCTTCTTTTCTCCGAAGACCATGTCCAGCATGCGTTCGACCCCAAGGTCTCCCTGCTGAACAATCTTACCAAGACGTCCTTGGACGCGCTCTCCAGCTTCCCACTCAGGTGTGCGTTC
>TARA_B110000503_G_scaffold48643_1_pt1 | contig 11321 bp, 6 predicted proteins | sample TARA_B110000503 | Tara Oceans TARA_B110000503 (sample SAMEA4397472) | marine metagenome | biome: Polar Biome; feature: [SRF] surface water layer (ENVO:00010504); material: water (ENVO:00002006), including particulate matter (ENVO:01000060) such as... | depth 5 m
CCTCGTCCCAAACGAGGCGCGATGACCGGGCTACGCTACACCCCGAAGGTGTTAAATATCTTGCTAATTTTTTTTGATATTCTAAAAAAAACCAACACCCGAATTAGTTGAATTTTGCGGAGAGACAGGGACTCGAACCCTGGCGACAGTCACCCGTCGACAGATTAGCAATCTGCTCCATTACCACTCTGGCACCTCTCCTTTTAATGAACTTGTTCGCGCTTCTTTGAAATTGCGAGTGCAAATGTAATATTACATTTACAATTTAACAAGATGTTTTGCGCTTTTTTTACTTTATTTTCTACTCCGGATATTCGACTCTTAAGTGGTACATATTTAAGAGTTTCTTCTTAATTATTTTTTTAATAGTTTCAATCTCTTTGAAGGTAATATCTGAGTTTAAAAACTGATTGTCTGCCATTTGTTTTTCAATAATTTTATCTATTAAAGTACTGATGGATTGTGCAGTAGGTAATTTCAAACTCTTAGAAGCAGCTTCTGCAGCATCACACATCATTAAAATTGCGGTTTCTTTTGAAAATGGATTTGGCCCCTGGTATTGAAATTTTTTAATATCTACCTCAGTATCCGGATTCATTTCTCTTTCTTTCATTAGAAAATAATACGTTGTGCTGGTTCCATGATGCGTCCTAATAAAATCAATAATCCTATCCGGTAGCTTGTATTTTTTTGCAATCTCCACCCCTTTAATCACGTGGTCTGTGATTATTTTAGCACTGTCTCTTGGGGAAAGTTCATGGTGCGGATTTACACCGGTTGTTTGGTTTTCCGTAAAATACATTGGATTGACCATTTTACCGACATCATGATACAAAGCTCCCGTTCTTACCAACATGGAATTTGCACCGATTTCATTGGCTGCCGCTTCTGCCAAATTTGCAACTTGCATAGAATGCTGGAAGGTTCCCGGTGCTTTCTCATTCAACTCTCTTAGCAACTTGGTATTTGTATTTGATAATTCTAACAAGGTAACATCAGAAACCAAACCAAATACTTTTTCATAGATATAAATTAAAATAATAGATAAAAAGGACAGCAAACCATTCAATGCAAACAGTATAAAATACTGTAGATTTATCTGTGCTGCACTTCCTTCTTTAATAATAGAGAATGCCAAATAAGTAAGCATATAAATACCCGTAATTTGAGCAACGGAAATAAATAAATTTGCTCTTTTATAAAGTTCTGAAACCGTTAGAATGGTTACAATTCCAGCAATAATATGCAAGTATATAAACTCAAAACTATCGGGAACAATATATCCTAAAAGCAATACCGTTAGCACGTGGGTAAACAAACCCAACCGAGCGTCAAAAAAGGCCTTTAAAACAATTGGAAGCACGCTTAAAGGAACCACGTAGAGATAATCTGAATTGTAGTTTATGACCAAGGTTTGTATAAAAATCATCGAGAAAACATTGAAAAATATAAACGTAACCTTGTTGTTATTTTCATAAATTTCTACACGGTACTTCTTTAGGAATAGTAAAAGCATCAATAAGGCTAAAGAAACTAAAATACTATAGCCTAAAATAATCCAATTGTAGCTAGACTCCGTCCATACTTTAGATTCCGATTCGCTTTTTAAAGAGTTTAAAATAGCTAGTTTTTTCCCTTCAACAATGTCTCCTTTGAGAATAATAAGCCCTCCAGAAGAAACTTTCCCTTTTGTATACGAGATATTTTTATACTCGTTTTCAATTACTTTCTCCGTAAAAACTGCATCATAACTTACATTTGGTTTGATGATTTCAGAGAGGATATTAAAAATTTTATTTCTACTATAATTGGCAAAATCAACTTCTAAATTTGCTGTAATAATCTTTAAAACTTCACTTGAAGTATAAAAATTTTTAAAAGGGATGTCTTGTACTACATTTTCTTTTCTAATAGCCACCAACACATCTTTATCGGAGAGCTTGTCCTGAATAACAGCTTCTAAAAACCCATATTCATAGACCTTTTCTATTGTACTCAATCCAATTTCCTGAAATGCATTTTTTTCCTGAAGAGATAAGGAATCATTGCCTATTAAAGCTGCTATTCTTTTATTAAAAGCGCCTTTAACATTGGAAACCAACGCTTTGTCAGCAATAAAATACAGTTTTGAATTGGCAACTATTTGTGCCTTCTCTTCCTTAATTTCTGTTGCGGATTTTTGGATAGCAAAATCGAAAGGAGCATACAAGTTGTCGTATTTCCATAACTGGCTGTTGCTAAAGTCATACTTAAATTGTCCTCCTTTAGGAAACAAATAAACAATAGCCACCGTAGTAACTAAAAATAAAATCACTTTATAGATGATGGTATTCTTTTGATAGAGTTTATTTACAAAGTTGTTCATAGGTAGTGTCTTGTTATGACAAACTTACTGCAAAAAAGTGACCCTTAGAAATTCAACCGAAACAAACCGATAAAAATTGATTAAAAAACATTAATTTAGCCTACATTCATAACAAAAAACAAACTCAAAATAACATATGAAAGAAGTCGTAATTGTAGCTGTTGCAAGAACACCAATCGGAAGTTTTATGGGGAGTTTAGCTACAATCCCCGCAACCAAATTAGGAGCGATCGCCATTAAAGGCGCGCTAGAAAAAATTGGTGTAGCACCAGAAATGGTAGAAGAAGTTTTTATGGGAAATGTAGTCTCTGCTGGCTTAGGACAAGCTCCAGCAAGACAAGCAGCAATTGCTGCTGGAATTCCAGATACAGTTCCTTGCACTACGGTAAATAAAGTATGTGCCTCTGGTATGAAAGCCATTATGTTGGCTACTCAAACCATTGCGCTTGGAGATGCAGAAATTGTAGTAGCTGGGGGAATGGAAAATATGAGTGCGATACCCCATTACCAGTATGCTAGAAATGGCACAAAGTTTGGCGGCATCACACTCGAAGACGGCATGCAAAGAGATGGTTTAGTAGATGCCTATGATAACGTACCTATGGGGGTGTGTGCAGATGCTTGTGCTTCAAAATATGAATTTTCTAGGGAAGACCAAGATGCATTTGCAATACAATCTTATAAGCGCTCTGCAAAAGCTTGGAGTGCAGGAAAATATGCAGATGAAATTGTGCCCGTAACAATTCCGCAACGACGCGGAGCTCCAATTATTTTCTCTGAAGATGAAGAGTACAAAAATGTGAAAATAGAGAAAATTCCAGCATTGAGGGCTGCGTTTACAAAAGAGGGGACGGTTACTGCTGCCAATGCCTCTACAATTAATGACGGTGGTGCTGCTTTGGTTTTAATGTCATTAGAAAAAGCAACCGCATTAAAGCTAAAACCGCTTGCTAAAATTAAAAGCTATGCAGATGCTGCACAAGCGCCAGAATGGTTTACGACAGCGCCCGCAAAAGCATTACCAAAAGCATTGGCAAAAGCGAATCTTAAAATGGCAGATGTGGATTTCTTTGAATTGAATGAGGCTTTTTCTGTGGTAGGTTTGGCAAATATGAAACTGTTAAATATTACCGATGAGAACGTAAATGTAAACGGTGGCGCTGTCTCGTTGGGACATCCTTTAGGAGTTTCTGGCGCCAGAATCGTCATTGCTTTGACCACTGTTTTAAAACAAAATAACGCTAAAATTGGTGCTGCAGCCATCTGCAACGGCGGTGGCGGTGCGAGTGCAATAGTGCTTGAAAGAATTTAATTTTTTAATAAATATTTGTAGCTATGCTTTTTGGTATTGGTAACCTAAGTATTGTTCCCCTGAGAGCTGAAGAATGTGACGTCTCCGAAATGAGGAGTCAACTATTATTCGGTGAGCATTTTGAAATTATCGAAAAGCAAAAAAATTGGAGTAAAATCCGATTGCATTTTGATCATTTTGAGGGCTATATTGACAACAAGCAATACGTAGAAATTTCGACTGATTTTTATACCAGGCTTTGTGATACAATCCCCACCTATTCTGGGGAACTTTTAGACTTTGTCACCAATCAAAAAAGCCAACTAACCACCATAGCAATGGGCGCACAACTGCCTTTTTTTAAGGAAGGAAAATTAAAATTAGGAAATTCTGAGTATGCATATGATAGTGCTATTTTCCAGGGCATACTGCCTAAAACTGAAATTTTAAAAACGGCATTTACGTATTTAAATACTCCCTTTTTATGGGGTGGAAAATCTCCCTTTGGAATTGATGCTGCGGGCTTCACGCAAATAGTATACAAACTGTGTGGTTATCAACTGTTAAGAACCCCCAAAGAGCAATCCACACAGGGCGAAGTATTGAGTTTCATAGAAGAAAGTGAACCTGGAGATTTGGCTTTTTTTGATGATGAATTTGGTGAAATTATTCACGTTGGTATTGTTCTGAATGACTATCATATTATTCACGCACATGGTAAAGTAAGAATAGATACCCTAGACCACAGTGGTATTTTTAACACGGATCTTCAAAAACACACACACAAACTAAGAGTCCTTAAAAAAGTAATATAAAAAAGCCCAAAACTTTTAAGTTTTGGGCTTTTTTATGTCAAAGTAATACCTACTAACTTCTCATTTCTTTGTAAATGGGTCTCAAGACATCTGCCTCTTTCTCCATACGCAACGTATCATAAATATTTAAGAGCGTCCTTACGGTATCTATTGATCTTTTAATACTGTCTGCTTTCAATAAAAAAGGCAAAGCAGCTTTGTACAGCTCTTTTTGTTCTTCTTGTAAAGCATCATACTTTTTGAAGTTAGATAAGTTCTTATTCATCTCCTCTACCAACTCTTTTTCCTTTCCTAACATGGCAATCGCTAAATTCATATATGCATCTCCATATACTGGATCTAATTCAATTGCTTTCTTATAATACCCAACGGCCTCCTCTATTTTACCTTCATTTGCATTGACCACTCCTAAGTTAAAAAACAAGGTTGGGTTTGTAGGATCTAATTTTACCGCCTCTTGCATTAGCGCTCCAAACTTATCCATCTTGTCAAGTTTGATATACAGCTGTGCTTCATTTAAAATTAAATTCACATCTTTTGGATTTGCTCTTCTCGCCTCTTGCAAAGCAACAATCGCCTCTTCTGTTTTTCCTTGATTTACTAAAATATATCCAATATTTTTTACAATTTCGGCTTGTTTAGATGCAGATACTTTGTCAACTGGAATCTCATAGCTTCCTGATTTAACCATCAAATCTCTTTGAATTTTTGACCCTAAATCTTCTTCAGTACCTGTTTCTTTATTCGTAGCAAAATACTCTGTACTAATTCCGGTATAACCAATCTCTTTTAATTCTTTGTAAAATTTCAAAGAAACATCGTATTCTTTTGATAAAGAAGCACTGATTGCAGCATTGTATAAGAAACTAGTATCTTTTGGACTTAATTTATACGTTAAGTAAAAATTAACTTGTGCACCCGCATAATCCTTCGAATTGTACTGTGCTATAGATTTTTCAGAAACCTTTTGTATCAAAGCATTCAGCATTGGCTTTGCCTCTTTGCTGTATTTATTTGAACCCACTTCTTTCTCAAAGTCAAAAAGATTGCTAAAAGCATTGGATGCAGCTTCGTATTTATTTTCACCTGCAAAAGCCTGTGCCTTTAAAAAATAATATTTCGACTTATACTTAGAATCCATGGTCTCCAGCATACCCTCCACAGAATTTACCGCAGATAATGCTACCGAAAACTGACTTTTTCCTAGCGCTTTCTCCGCAACTCTTAATTCTTTCTTTTGACCGAATGTTATTGCAGCCAGTAAACCTAAAGAAAGTGCTAATACTTGATTTTTCATTGTAATACTTATTTAATTTATTATTATTTGTCGTTTTCGCTTGAATCCTCCTCCGTAGAATGGGGTTCACTGGACTCATTTTCAATTTCCGTGCCATTTTCGATTTCGCCTTCCAAATCTTCTGGAACTTCTTCTTCATGTCCCACTTTAGCTACAGCGGCAATGCTATCATTGTCCTTAATATTAATTAAACGAACCCCCTGTGTGGCACGTCCCATAACACGCAAGTCTTCCACGGCCATTCTAATTGTCAATCCAGATCTATTGATGATCATCAGATCATTCGAATCATCTACATTTTTAATCGCTACTAAATCTCCTGTTTTTTCTGAAATATTCAAGGTCTTTACTCCTTTACCTCCTCTGTTGGTAATTCTATAATCTTCTAACTTCGAACGTTTACCATATCCTTTTTCAGAAACAACCAAAATATTACTATCCATATCATTTACAGCAACCATTCCAATCACCTCATCTTTTTCATGTTGTAAGGTAATTCCCCTTACTCCAGAAGCAGTTCTTCCCATAGGGCGTGTTTTTGCTTCTTCAAAACGAATAGATTTACCTGATTTTAAAGCGAGCATCACTTGACTATCTCCTGTTGTCAACTTCGCTTCTAACAATTCATCTCCTTCTTTAATGGTAATTGCATTAATTCCATTTGTTCTTGGTCGAGAGTATTGTTCCAAAGAGGTCTTTTTAACCTGACCTTTCTTCGTAGCCATAATCACATAATGGCTATTAATATATGCTTCATCTTTTAAATCTTGTGTAACTAAAAATGCTTTTACTTTGTCATCTTGTTCTATGTTGATTAAGTTTTGCATGGCTCTTCCTTTTGTGTTTTTACCACCTTCAGGAATTTCATACACCCGCATCCAAAATACTTTTCCTTTTTGCGTAAAGAACATCATGTATTGGTGGTTTGTCCCCACAAATAAGTGCTCTAAGAAATCTTCATTTCTTGTAGTTGCACCTTTCTGTCCTCTACCGCCTCTGTTCTGAACCTTATACTCTTCAAGGTTGGTCCGTTTTAAATACCCAGCATTAGAAATGGTAACCACTACTTTCGTATCCGGAATCATGTCTTCAATACTCATATCTCCTCCTGCATACTCTATAATAGATCTGCGTTCATCTCCATATTTATCTTTGATATGCGCAAGTTCTTCTTTTATGATTTCATACCTTCTTGGCTCATTTGCTAATATGTCTTTTAGATCTACAATGGTCGTCATAATTGCATCGTATTCTCCACGCAACTTGTCCTGTTCTAGTCCTGTTAACTGACGCAAACGCATTTCTACAATGGCTTTAGCCTGAATTTCAGTTAGCTCAAAACGTTTCATTAGTTTCTCGCGTGCCTCGTCGGCATTTTGAGAAGCACGGATCGTTGCTATGACCTCATCAATGTTGTCGGATGCAATAATTAGCCCTTCTAAAATATGTGCTCTTGCTTCTGCTTTTTGAAGATCAAATTTTGTTCTACGCACCACAACTTCGTGACGGTGTTCTACAAAATAATGAATCAGTTGTTTTAAGTTTAATTGTTCTGGCCTTCCTTTTACCAAAGCAATATTATTTACACTAAAAGAAGTTTGTAATTGCGTGTACTTAAAAAGTTTATTTAAAACAATGTTCGGAATTGCATCCCTTTTCAAAACGTACACAATGCGCATTCCGTTTCTATCAGATTCATCTCTAATATTAGAAATACCCTCTATTTTCTTGTCATTTACAAGTTCTGCAGTTTTTTTAATCATTTCTGCCTTGTTCACTTGATACGGAATCTCTGAGACAATAATACACTCACGTCCCTTCACCTCCTCAATGACCGCTTTTGCGCGCATTACAATGCGACCACGCCCCGTATGAAATGCATCTTTGACACCATCATAACCATAAATAATTCCACCTGTAGGAAAATCGGGTGCTGTAATGTGTTGCATTAACTCATCAATCTCAATTTCTCTGTTATCTATATACGCAAGGGTTCCATTGATTACTTCCGTTAAATTGTGGGGTGCCATGTTGGTTGCCATTCCCACAGCAATACCAGAAGCTCCGTTTACTAATAAATTAGGAATACGCGTTGGCAAAACCACGGGTTCATGCAAAGTATCATCAAAATTCAAACGTTGATCTACCGTATCCTTCTCAATGTCCGCTAACATATCCTCTGAGATCTTCTGCATTCTAACTTCCGTATAACGCATTGCCGCCGGACTATCTCCATCTACAGAACCAAAATTACCTTGGCCATCAACCATCATATATCGCACACTCCAGTTTTGAGCCATTCTTACCATAGAATCGTATACAGAAGTATCCCCATGCGGGTGAAACTTTCCTAAAACTTCTCCAACAATTCTGGCTGATTTTTTATAAGAACCAGTGGCTTTAATTCCCAATTCATGCATGCCAAATAAAACCCTTCTGTGCACCGGTTTTAAACCATCTCTTACATCTGGCAATGCTCTTGAAACAATCACTGACATCGAGTAATCGATGTACGCGGATTTCATCTGCTCTTCTATGTTAATCGGAATCAACTTCTCTCCCTCTGTCATATATATCTTGTGTTATTGTATATCCTTTTTTTAAAACAAGGCAAGATAATATTTCTACACCTATTTTCAAAGGGTATCCTCCTCTGAATTAGGGAGAGTTATCAACATTTCTTTATAATTTTTACTCCTTTTTTATGTGGTTGATTTTCAATTGTTTTAGCACTTAAAATCGAAGTCAACCTGTCAGTTTTACAGAATTGGCATATTTTTTGTATTTATTAAAAAAAAAAAGAATTAAATTTACACAAAGAGATACAGCTATATGGACGATAATTTTTCACCAAAAGTAAGAGATGTAATCGCCTTCAGTAAAGAAGAAGCGCTAAGGCTAGGGCATGAGTTTATTGGAACAGAACATTTATTACTCGGTTTAATAAGAGAAGGAGAAGGAAAAGCAATGGATATCTTGTCTGCCTTTGATGTAGATACAAATCTATTGCGCAAAAAATTAGAACAATTAAACCCTGTAGACCTTGCGTTTACAGAGACTTCTGGAAATAAAAGCTTGCATTTGACGCGGCAAGCTGAAAAAGCACTTAAAACAACGTTTTTAGAGGCAAAACTATACCAAAGTGAGGCTATAGATACTGCACATTTATTACTTTGTATTTTGAGAAACGAAAATGACCCAACAACGAAGTTGATTCAGAAGTACGATGTAAACTATGATGAAGCAAAGGATGTATACAAACAATTGCATGCAGATGGCACTGAAGATTTACCCAATAACCCAATAGCAGAAACGCCTTCAGATGATGAATATAGTCCTGAAAAGTCAAATCCTTTTGAGCAAACTCAAAAAGGAAAAGCTATAAAAAAATCAAAAACCCCTGTTTTAGATAATTTTGGAAGAGACTTAACCGATTTAGCTGAAAAGGGAAAACTAGACCCCGTAGTTGGCAGACAGAAAGAAATCGAACGCGTATCTCAAATTTTAAGCAGAAGAAAGAAAAACAACCCCATGCTAATTGGAGAACCTGGTGTAGGTAAATCTGCCATTGCAGAAGGTTTAGCACTCCGAATTATAGAGCGAAAAGTGTCTCGAATTTTATTTGACAAACGTATTGTCTCTTTGGATTTAGCAAGCTTAGTTGCCGGTACAAAATACCGTGGGCAGTTTGAAGAGCGCATGAAGGCTTTAATGAATGAGCTTGAAAAAAATGAGGATATCATTCTTTTTATAGATGAAATTCATACCATTGTAGGCGCAGGTGGTGCCACAGGATCACTGGATGCCTCCAACATGCTAAAACCTGCATTAGCCAGAGGTGAGATTCAATGTATTGGAGCCACTACCTTAAATGAATACAGAACAAATATTGAAAAAGACGGTGCTTTGGAACGTCGTTTTCAAAAAGTAATTGTAGAACCAACCTCTGTGGAAGAAACGGTGCAAATTTTACAAAATATCAAAGGAAAATATGAGGAGCATCATCATGTAAATTATACAGATGCTGCCATTGAAGCCTGTGTAAAACTTACCAATAGGTATATGACAGATCGCTATCTTCCAGACAAGGCTATTGACGCTTTAGATGAAGCAGGATCTAGAATCCATATTACAAATATTGTAGTTCCACAACAAGTTTTGGAGTTAGAAAAACAACTTGAAGTCGTTCGAGAACGCAAAACGAAAGCTGTCAATGGTCAAAAATATGAAGAAGCTGCGAAATTGAGAGATGACGAAAAAAATATGGAGTCCGCATTAGATTCTGCACAACAACAGTGGGAAAATGACTCAAAAATGAATCGTGAAATGGTTACCGAAGACAATGTTGCCGAAGTGGTTTCTATGATGACCGGAATACCTGTGAGCCGCGTTGCAGAAGCGGAAACAGAAAAACTACACGAACTCCCTAAGCTGATTAAAGGAAAGGTTGTGGGACAGGATGTTGCTGTAATGAAAGTTGTAAAAGCAATCCAAAGAAATAGAGTCGGATTAAAAGACCCCAACAAACCAATTGGTTCCTTTATTTTTTTAGGACAAACGGGTGTTGGAAAAACACAATTGGCAAAAGTATTGGCTAGTGAGTTATTTGATGCTGCAGATTCTTTGATTCGAATAGACATGAGCGAATACATGGAAAAATTTGCTATTTCGCGTTTAATAGGTGCACCTCCAGGATATGTTGGTTATGAAGAGGGCGGACAATTGACCGAAAAAGTTCGAAGAAAACCCTACGCTGTAGTCTTATTGGATGAAATAGAAAAAGCACATCCAGATGTATTTAATATTCTATTACAAATTCTAGATGACGGCTATATCACAGACAGCTTAGGAAGAAAAATTGATTTTAGAAATACAATCATTATCATGACTTCTAATATTGGTGCACGCCAAATAAAAGACTTTGGTGGCGGTGTAGGTTTTGGAACTTCTTCAAAAACAGCACAGGCGGATGCCTATGAGAAATCGGTAATCGAAGGGGCTTTAAAAAAATCATTTGCTCCTGAGTTTTTAAACAGAATTGATGATGTTATTATCTTTAACGCATTAGAAAGAGAAGATCTACATGCAATTATAGATATTGAACTGGACAAGCTATTGAAAAGAATTTCAGACTTAGGATATACTTTAAAGTTAAGTAAAAAGGCAAAAGATTATATTGCGGACAAAGGCTTTGACAAAAAGTATGGGGCAAGACCGCTGAATAGAGCGATACAGAAATACATTGAAGATGCCTTGGCGGAAGAAATTGTAAATTCTAAACTCTCCGAAGGTGATACAATATCCATGGACTTAAATGAAAAAGAAAATAAACTTACCATTAAAATTAAAAAAGGTAAAAAGAAGCTTGAAACCAAAACAACTTCATAAATAATAAAAAATCCCAAACGTACATTTGGGATTTTTTATTGCTTAAATCCCTTCTATTTTCCTGTTAAGAATCTAATTAAATATTTATATTTGCCTTAAATAATTTAAAAAAATGAAAAAAATAAGTTTTTTACTTTTAATGGTATTGGCTATTGTATCCTGTAA
>TARA_B110000503_G_scaffold87774_1_pt1 | contig 11318 bp, 9 predicted proteins | sample TARA_B110000503 | Tara Oceans TARA_B110000503 (sample SAMEA4397472) | marine metagenome | biome: Polar Biome; feature: [SRF] surface water layer (ENVO:00010504); material: water (ENVO:00002006), including particulate matter (ENVO:01000060) such as... | depth 5 m
CGACTACGTTTAATAATTCATCAACCCTATTGTCGTCTAATTGTGAGTCCATTCTGGATAAATGCGAGGCAATATTTTCAGACACCGAAATAAAAGGCATCAGATTAAATTCCTGAGACACTAGTTTTATGAATGCTTCTCCTGGAACAAGATTAACGCTAGGACCCATTAGTCTTCTGTTTCTCCAATAAATGCGCCCATGATCTAAATGCAACAATCCATAAATAAGATGTAATAGCGTAGATTTACCGCAGCCACTTTCGCCCAAAATGGCAAGGTGTTTTCCTTGCTCGAGTTTAAGGCAAATGTTCTTTAAAATTTCTTTTTCAGAGTAAGAGAAAGATTTAATAGTTACTTCAAGCATCAATGAGTGGAATAATGGTGAGGACTAAAGAGGTGGTAAGCGACCTCCTAATTGAAAATGGACAGGTTAAAAACAGGTCTTGATTTGCCTTTCCTTTGAGGGCAGTAGGCGCTATTAAAAAAGCTATTTTTTTACATCTTTGGTTGCTTTCTCAGGAAGTACATCAAAGCCCATATTATAGAATGTAAACCCAAATATGTCGGCATATTGTTCGATTGTTTTGGTTACAGGCGTACCCGCACCGTGACCTGCGTCTGTTTCAATTCTAATTAATACGGGATTGTCACCACTTTGTTTTTCCTGAAGTTCTGCGGCAAACTTAAAGCTGTGAGCGGGCACTACTCTGTCGTCGTGATCTCCAGTAGTTATTAATGTAGCAGGATATTGAGTGCCTTTAGTTACGTTATGAACGGGTGAATATCCCTTCATATATTCGAACATTTCTTTAGAGTCTTCGGAGGTTCCATAATCATAAGCCCATCCAGCACCCGCTGTAAAAGTATGATAACGCAACATGTCTAAAACGCCAACCGCGGGCAAAGCAACTTTCATCAAATCGGGGCGTTGCGTCATTGTTGCACCTACCAATAAACCTCCATTGGAGCCCCCCCTAATTGCAAGAAAATCTGAGGAAGTATATTTCGTGTCGATGAGGTATTCGGCAGCTGCGATAAAGTCATCAAACACATTCTGCTTTTGTAATTTAGTGCCAGCATTATGCCATTTTTTGCCATATTCACCCCCGCCTCTTAGATTAGGCACGGCATAAACGCCACCTTGTTCCATCCAAACGGCATTGGTGATGCTAAAACTTGGAGTCAGACTAATATTGAATCCGCCATATCCATAAAGAATTGTTGGGTTCTTTCCATTTAGCGCTAAACCTTTTTTATGGGTAATTATCATTGGAACTTTGGTTCCATCTTTTGAGGTATAAAAAACTTGTTTGCTTTCGAAGTTGTCAGAATTGAAATCGATTTTAGGTTTTCGGAAGACCTCCGATGTACCTTCATCAATTTGATATTTATAAATACTACCGGGTACAACATAATTTGTGAAAGAGTAGAAAACTTCCTTTTCCTCTTTTTTCGCATAGAAACCGCCTACACTTCCAACCCCAGGTAATTTAATGGTGCGGGTAAGGTTGCCATCGTAATCATATTGGATTACTTTAGAAACAGCATCGACCATATACTCAGCAAAAAAAGACTCTCCCGCCGTGGACGGACTCAAAACGTGTTCCGTTTCAGGAATAAAATCTACCCAATTTTCAGGAGATGGGTCTGATGCGTCTACCGTAACAATCTTTTTATTAGGAGCGTCTAGATTGGTAACGATATATAATTTAGCACCAACATTTTCAATTATATAAGAATCAGAATCGGTATGATCTAAAATCGTTACGAATTCGCTGTTTGGCTTAGATAGATCTTTCAAGAATAGTTTGTTTCCTGAGGTAGACACGCTGGCCGTGACTTGCAGGTAGCGATTATCTTCGCTCACATTTCCGCCAACGTAGCGATGTTTTTCCAAAGCAATACCTCCAAAAATTAGTTGATCTTCTTTCTGTGGCGTTCCAAGCTTATGGTAGAATAATTTATGTTGGTCTGTTTTGGCTGAAAGTTCGCTGCCTTCAGGCTTATCGTAACTAGAATAGTAAAAGCCATCATTACCAAGCCAGGAAAGCCCGCTAAATTTCACATCGATTAAAGTATCCTCAACTATTTCCTTAGTTTCGGGGTTCATTACCAATACCTTTCTCCAATCGCTTCCGCCCTCCGAAATACTATATGCGACAATGTTTCCATCTTCAGAAAAGCTCATATTCCCTAGAGAAATAGTGCCATCCTCCTTAAATGTATTTGGGTCTAAGAAAACTTCAGCTGTGTTAGCGCTTTCGTCAGTTTTATATCGGTAGATTACATATTGGTTTTGAAGACCGTCGTTCTTATAAAAATACGTGTAACCGCCTTCTTTAAAAGGAGCCCCTACTTTCTCGTAATTCCAGAGTGAAGAAAGTCGTTCTTTTAATTCTTCTCGAAATGGAATTTTGTCTAGATACCCAAAGGTCAAGTCGTTTTCTGCAGTTACCCACGCCTCAGTTTCGGCACTACGATCATCTTCTAACCATCTATAAGGATCTTTTACTTCAACTCCAAAATAGGTGTCTATAGTGTCTACTTTTTTAGTATTCATGTAATTAACCACAATTTTTTCTTTTTTTGGCTCTTCAGTTTTGCACCCAATTATTGCAAGGGCTATGAACACAGGAATAAATATTTTTATCATTTTTTAGGGTTTAAAACATGTAAAGATAACGAAAACTAGATTTTTCAGCACTTAAAAAAACAGGCGGGACTAAAGGGAATATGTGGTTGGTGTTTTAAAATAAAGGACTGTATACTTTCCAGTGTTTATATATTAAAACAATATTTATAACGGCAATAACAATGGCTCCTGCGATTCCTGGCAAATCAAGAAAAAGGTGAAATAGTAGAATGTTTGAAGATATTGGAGCCAGTAAGAGCAATGCAAAAGCAACAGCTTTATTTGTTACTAGCATGATACCAATTATTATTTCAAGAAAACCCAGTGCTGGCAGCACATAGCCCGTTGCTTGTAGTGACGACATAAAGCTAGAAGCATCTGGCGGTAATTCAGGAATTGGCATAAAGGAAAAGAACTTATTGAGCCCAAAAAGGACTAGCCCTAGGCCCAGAATGATGCGTAGAATTTTAGCAAAATTAGAATTCATTGTCGTGGTTTTAATTGTTATGTATTAAAGATACCAAAAAAAATAACATGGCTATTTAATTATTTGAAAACAAGGCGGATAGCAGTCAGTTTAGTGGCATTAAGTTATAAAAGATTACAAGTGCCACAAGCCTAGTATGAAGAGATTTATTACCGCTGCTAGTGCGTGTTGTAAGAGCGATATTAGACAGATTAAAATCTGCCTAAAAGGTGTTTTTAACATTAAAGCAAACCTTGCCAAGGCAGCAAAAACCTTTTTTAGATGCTATGAAGGTGCCTCTAGCCATTACGATAACTGGGAGGTTAAAAAGGGCAGAAGGCTTTTAAACAATTGAATTTTCAACTAAATATTCTGCAATTTGCACAGCGTTTGTAGCAGCTCCTTTTCGAAGATTGTCACTTACAATCCATAAGTTTAAGCTATTCGGTTGTGTTTCGTCTCTTCGAATTCGTCCAACAAAAACATCATCCTTGTCATGAGCAAATACTGGCATGGGGTAGGTATTTGTGTCTGGATTGTCTTGAAGCGTAATACCTGCTGTTTGATGCAGTAATGTTCTAACTTCTGTAAGGGTGAAGTCATGAAAAAATTCAACATTTACAGATTCACTATGCCCTCCCGCGGTTGGAATACGAACAGCCGTTGCAGAAATTGAAAAAGATCGGTCGTCCAATATTTTTTGAGGCTCACGGGCTAATTTCATTTCTTCTTTAGTATAGCCGTTGGCTTCAAAAGTATCACAATGAGGGATTGCATTTTTATGAATAGGATATGGATAAGCCATTTCGCCCTTAATTCCTGAAATTTCATTTTCTAGTTGGCGAACCGCCTTTACGCCTGTTCCCGAAACAGACTGGTAGGTCGAAACAACCACGCGTTTCATCTTGTACTTCTTATGCAAAGGAGCAAGCGCCATGACCAATTGAATAGTTGAGCAATTTGGATTGGCAATTATTTTATCGGTTTTTGTTAGTGAATTTGCATTTATTTCTGGTACGATAAGTTTTTTAGATGGATCCATTCTCCAAGCTGAAGAATTATCTATTACAGTAGTTCCAGCCTCCGCGAATTTTGGAGCCCATTCAAGTGAAGTAGCTCCCCCAGCAGAAAAGATAGCAATATCCGGCTTTGACGCAAGAGCCTCCACTAGTCCGATAACCCTGTGCGGCTTACCCCCAAACAATAGGGTTTTTCCAACGGAGCTTTCGGACGCAATAAGCAGTAATTCAGTAATGTGGAAATTACGTTCCTCAAGAATCTTTAACATTACCGCCCCGACCATGCCCGTAGCACCAACTATAGCAACCTTCATAAGAATTTTATTTATTTGTAAAAATAGCGAGTACTAGTTAAAAACCATTCTAAAAAACTAAAAAAAACCCTCCATCGATAAACTTTGGAGGGTTTGTTAGAATAAAGAGCAATCTAATTACTTTTTTAGAAGATCTCTAATTTCACTTAATAAATCATTGTCAGAAGGTCCCGATGGAGCAGCAGGTGCTGGGGGAGTTTTTGTTTTGTTGTAAGCTTTTACAATCAAGAACAAAACGAAGCCGACAACAATTAAATTAATAATTTTATTCATCCATCTACCATACATAATGGCGTTTTCAGCCTTGGTGATAGTTCCGTCGGCACTTAATACCGCCTCATCGAGAACTATTTTCATATCAGCAAAATCTATTCCTACGGTGAAATGACCTATAAAAGGCATTACAATATCACTTACAAATCCACTTACTACAAGTCCAAGTGCACCAGCAAGTAATACGGCTACGGCAAAGTCAATTACATTGCCTGTCATAATAAAATTCTTAAATTCTTTTAACATATAGAGTTCATTTTAATAGTTTACGTATCACAAAATACGCAAAAGCCTTTTTGCAACAAAATTTAGAAAATCAAATTTTATTTGTAGCTAAGGCTGCGCTTAATTCGGCCAGAGACATTAGTAAGAAGCTCATATGCAATGGAGTTTATGCTTATTGAGAGCTCTTCTGCTGTTGGGTTAGTGCCGAAAACGACCACTTCATCGCCTTCTTGACATTTTATAAGGGTTATATCAACCATCATCATATCCATGCAAACATTTCCTATTATTGGCGCTTTTTTGCCCTGAATAGTGACCCACCCGACCTCGTTTCCAAATGCGCGATTAATTCCATCGGCATGTCCTAATGGCAAGGTTGCTATAATTGTAACATCCGTTGCTTTATACGAACGGTTATACCCAACACTTTCGCCTGGAGCAATGCTATGAATTTGAGAAATCACCGTCTTTAGGGAGGCGACTGGTTTCAGCTGTTTATTTTCTTCGGGACTATTGCCAAAACCATAGATGCCAATGCCAGTCCTCACCATGTCAAACTGGGCTTCTGGGTAATTTAGCACTCCCGAAGTATTTAAAGCATGAAGCAATGGCACATACCCTAAAACACCAATCAATTTTTCTGAAATACTTTTGAAAACAAAGCATTGTTTTTTTGTAAACGCATCTTCTGAAGGATCTTCACTGGCGGCTAAATGTGAAAATATGGATTTAACTTTGACGGAAGATGTTTTTTGTAATTGTTCTGATATCCAAGCAATATCCTTTTTATCGAAACCTAATCTATTAAGCCCGGTATTAAACTTTAGGTGTATTGGGTAGTTCTTTTGTTTTTTTCTTTCTGCGAAAGCGATAAATTCAACAAGCATTTTCGCAGAGTAAATACTTGGCTCCATGCAACGCTCTAAAATTAATCCAAAATTCACAGGCAATGGATGAAGCACTAAAATCGGTGTTTCAATTTTCGCATCGCGAAGGCTAGACCCTTCAATAGCATAAGCGACAGAGAAATAGTCGACACCTAACTTTACGAGTTCTCTTGCTATAATTACACTGTCGGTTCCATAACCGTTTGCCTTAACAACGGCCAAAATTTTAGTGTTTGGACGCACTTTTGAACAAATATACTTGTAGTTATGCGCTAGGGCATTTAAGTCAATCTCAAGCGTAGTTTCAGTTGCTTTAGGCATATGTTATTCTTGCTTAGGAGAAGGAACTTCTTCAGGGTCCTTAACCTCTATTTTAACGACCTTTTCTCGCAGCATTACTTTGTAATAGGCTGCCCGACTTAAAGGCTCGTATTCTTCCGTTTCACCAAGAAGAACTAAGGAGTCACTCTTCGATTTTCGATAGCTATAATGCGCCAGGTTTCCGGTACGGGTGCAAACAGCGTGAACTTTAGTCACATATTCTGCTGTAGCCATTAAAGCGGGCATCGGACCAAAGGGGTTTCCTTTATAATCCATATCCAAACCGGCAACAATAACACGAATTCCTCGGTTTGCTAGATCATTGCACACTTGCACAATTTCATCATCAAAAAACTGGGCCTCATCTATTCCAACAACATCGCAATCATCGGCTAGAATTGGAATATTAGCCGCGGCTGGCACCGGTGTAGATCTTATTTCATTACTATCGTGAGAAATAACTTTTTCTTCATCAAAACGATTGTCTATGGTAGGCTTAAATATTTCAACTTTTTGCCGTGCAAATTTGGCGCGCTTTAACCTTCGGATAAGTTCTTCAGTTTTACCCGAAAACATGGAGCCAGAGATCACTTCGATCCAGCCAAATTGTTCTTTCTGATTTACAGTGTTTTCGAGAAACATAGGGTGTTATAATTAAAAGGTTTCGCTCTAAATTTATTCATTAATGAAGACCTCTTTTAAAGGGAGCCTTTAAAGTAATCAAAATAAATTGTTGCCCTTACAACATCACAAAAATAGTTGACGTTTACACAAAGGATGCGTAAATTTATAAAAACAAAATTGACAACCGGAGAATAAATTAAAAAGTTATAAAATTAAGGTGCCAGGCCTTGTGGAAATCAAGGTGGGTCAAGTCGGGAGTAAATCAATAAAAAATCATGTCATACAATGAAAAATAAAATTCGCATGGATATTGTCGGGCTGGCGAGGCAAATTATAAAAGACGACACCCCATTTGATGTAACTGCCATGAAGAATATGGTTCGGTCATTGTACGACAAGTTAGCGGTGCTTCATTATTTGGAGTCGCAGCTTGAAGATGCTTCTGAAGTTGACAATTCCCAATCTCTTGATTCCAAAAGTTTTAGAGAAGAAACTTGGTTTACCGAACCAGAGCCTTTGCCTCAATCTGGACATATGGAAGATTTGGTTGAACCCTTAATGGAAAAAATAAAAGACATCGTCGCTCAAATGCCAGAAGAATCCCAACGCGTTGATGATTTACTGAATGAAATTTTGCCTTATTCAAATCAAATAAAAAATGACTTGGATGAATTTGCTACAAGTTATAGGACCCCTACGTTTGAGCGTAAAGAACCGCTAAAAGGTGTTGATGTTTTGGAAGACAATACTTCGGCCGTATCACCACTAGACCAAAAGGCTAAGGCACATTCGGACGATAGCCCCCTTAATTCTTTAAGACCAAAGAACTTGAATGACAAACTCAATAAAGGGATGCAAATTGGTTTAAATGACAAACTAGCGTTTATTAAACATTTATTCGAGGAACAAACAGAAGACTACACGCGTGCGCTTTCTCAGATAAGCACAATGAAATCTTTCGATGAAGCGGCTAATTTTATTTCTAGTAAGATTAAACCCGATTATAACCATTGGGAAAATAAAGATGAATACAGCAAGCGCTTTATGGATATTATCCAGAAGGGGTTTAGTTAAGACGACCTATAATTACGGGATATTGCCGCGACCTATGTAAATGATTAAAATTACAAACTTCGAAAGAAAGCATGATTATTATGAAGATTAAAGTTCTTGTGTATAGGGTTTCCGGTTTTTTATGCTCCCCTCTATTACTGTTTCTATCGACAATATATAACCTTCTCACGTTCCAACTTTTTGGAAAGGAAGTACGACACTAAAAAATGGGGAAACTATATATTGTGCCGACCCCGATTGGGAATTTGAAGGATATGACTTTCCGAGCTATTGAAGTTCTTCAAGAGGTTGATCTAATATTGGCAGAGGATACAAGAACAAGCGCCAAACTTCTAAAGCATTTCGACGTTACGACGCATATGCATTCACATCATATGCACAATGAGCATAAAACTACGCAAGGCATTGTAGAACGAATCAAAGCGGGTGAAAACATTGCGCTTATAAGCGACGCCGGAACACCAGCAATTAGTGACCCTGGGTTTTTATTAACAAGAGCTTGTGTAGAAGCAAAAATTGAAGTAGACTGCTTGCCTGGAGCCACAGCTTTTGTTCCTGCTTTAGTGAATAGTGGGCTACCTAATGATAAGTTCGTTTTTGAAGGCTTTCTTCCTGTTAAAAAAGGGCGACAAACGCGATTGTTATTGCTAGCCAGTGAAACACGGACAATTATTTTTTACGAATCACCCCACAAACTATTGAAAACGTTGACACAGTTTATTGAATACTTCGGTGGTGAAAGAAATATTTCCATTTCGAGAGAACTAAGCAAACTTCACGAAGAAACCATTCGCGGTTCGGTCACAGAGCTTTTGAAACATTTTGAAGCCAAACCTGTGAAAGGAGAAATAGTCATCGTAGTAGCGGGAAATAAAGAAAAGTAATTTCCCACACATGCATTCTTGCGAACAATCCATAATTTTGACTCCAGCCTCTTATAAAAACGAAAAGTCTTAAAGGTGTTTTCCTTCATTCCAACCATGCTTTCCTAAGTATAGATCGCCGCTTTCAACAGCGCCTCCTTCGATGCTGGTTCCCATAGAATCGTTCCAGCGATTTAAATACCCAAAAAGCGATATTACACCAAGCATTTCAACAATTTCACCTTCGTTCCAATGTTGGTAAAGACGTTTTTTTATTAGGTCATCCACCCCGTTAGGAACCCTGGAGGCTTGTAAAGAAAAATCTAGAGCTGCTCGCTCGGCTTCAGAAAAAGCCGAATGTGTTCTGTATTCCCAAATATTATCGAGTTGCTCTTGTTCAGCGCCGTATCGCTCTGCAGCTCGGATAGCATGCGCTTCACAATAACGGCACCCAGCAGCATTACTGCTTACCCACGCAATCATACGCTTGAGTGCCGATGTTACGCGACCTTCATTTGCCATAACAGCTTTGTTGAGGTTGATAAAAGCTTTACTTATTGCTGGGCGATGCTGCATTGTTAAAACACTATTCGGGCAAAAGCCAAGTGTTTCGTTGAAAAAGGCTGCTAATTCTCTGGTTTCATTATCGTGATCTGGTGCGAGTGGTGTTACTAGTGGCATTGTTTTTAAGTATTGGTTTTGATAGGTTCGAAAGTACAAATTCCACTGATGAACTTCCAGGTTTGAAAGGAGAAAAAGTGACCGAGTGTGTAATCCTATTAATATATTTTTCGTTTTTTGTAGCGTTCTTTTTTGTATTTTTCGAGTAGATGAACTTTAGCGATATACTGTTTCGATTTCAGACGAAACGAAACATAAAAATCAGGTCTAAGAGAACTTCAATCTTCAACAAGTTTATTCAAGCCATTGAATTGCTCGGCATATTATAAAATAGTTGTAATTTTAACCCATCTGCTCCTCTAAAGAAATTCAACACCAATGCGCTGGAAAATCTACCCGAAACCTGATCCTCAAAAAACAGCAGATCTGGCCAAAGCACTTGGCGTAGATGCTAAAATTGCTTCGCTTTTAGTTCAGCGCGGAATCGAATCTTATGATGAAGCAAAGGCCTACTTTCGTCCGAGTCTAGAAGAACTACATGATCCGTTTTTGATGAAAGACATGGATCGTGCAGTATCTCGAATTGAAGCAGCCATTGCTTCCGAAGAGAATATTTTAGTATATGGTGATTACGACGTTGATGGCACAACGAGCGTTGCCCTGGTTTCTTCTTACTTGAAAACCTATTATCCAAATGTACACACCTATATTCCAGACCGATATGATGAGGGTTATGGGATTTCATATAAGGGAATTGACTTTGCCGCCGACAATGAATTTTCGCTTATCATTGCGTTGGACTGTGGAATTAAAGCAATTGATAAAGTGACCTACGCTTCGAAAAAAGGCATTGACTTTATAATATGTGATCACCACCGTCCTGGACCAGAAATCCCGCAAGCAGTGGCGGTTTTAGACCCGAAACGTTCCGATTGCGAGTACCCATTTAAAGATTTATGTGGTTGTGGTGTTGGATTTAAATTAATACACGCGCTTTCGCAGCATAAGCAAGACCCCGATGATCGGATAAAAAAGGGAATTCCTGTAGAATTAATGTTATATCTCGATCTGGTTGCCACGGCGATAGGTGCAGATATTGTTCCTATTATTGGTGAGAATAGAATCCTTGCTTATTACGGCTTGAAGGTCATTAACTCAAACCCAAGGAACGGATTTAAAGCAATTTTGAAACAGGTAAACAAAGACGTGTTAACAATAACCGATGTTGTTTTTCAAATTGCACCACGAATTAACGCTGCTGGCAGAATGAAGCATGGAAATTACGCAGTCACCTTGTTAACGGAGACCGATATAAATTTATCGGTTGCATATGCTGCCGAAATAGAAGTCTTTAATTCCAACAGGAAGGAGGCGGATAAAAAAATCACCGAAGAGGCTTTAACCCAAATCGAAGAAAAGGGCGAAGAGAAACGATTGACTACTGTTGTCTATGACGAAAACTGGCACAAAGGAGTTATTGGAATCGTTGCCTCAAGACTCACGGAAACCTATTACCGTCCGACCTTGGTCTTTACTAAAAGTGGAGACACATTGGCTGCTTCGGCAAGATCGGTAAAGGGGTTTGATGTTTATAATGCCCTTGAAGCCTGTTCCGAATATATTGAACAGTTTGGCGGCCATATGTATGCGGCAGGGCTTACCCTTCTTGAAAAAGATTATGAAAAATTTAAAGCGAAGTTTGAAAAGGTAGTTTCAGAAACGATTGACCCAAAGCTACTAATACCGGAAATTAAAATAAATACAGAATTAGACTTAAATGAGATCACACCGAAATTCTATCGTGTTTTAAAACAATTTGCCCCTTTTGGTCCGGGAAATATGACACCAGTTTTTATTACTCAAAGCCTGAAGGATACGGGTTGGGGAAAATGTGTTGGGGAAGACAAAACGCATTTACGACTCACGGTGAAGCAGCGCAATTCCAATCAATTTGCAGCCATAGGTTTTGGGTTGGGTGAAAAAAAAGATGTTGCCTGCA
>TARA_B110000503_G_scaffold143605_1_pt1 | contig 11299 bp, 15 predicted proteins | sample TARA_B110000503 | Tara Oceans TARA_B110000503 (sample SAMEA4397472) | marine metagenome | biome: Polar Biome; feature: [SRF] surface water layer (ENVO:00010504); material: water (ENVO:00002006), including particulate matter (ENVO:01000060) such as... | depth 5 m
ACAGATCTGCTGTAGATGACCCTTGACCAGAGGCGAGTTGAACCGCCCCAGCCATTTTCACAGATACCGAATATACTTTACCACCTATTCGCAGTACAATGTCGGTTTTAGGTTCGGGATTACCGAATATAGCAATATTGAACGGATTCGTAGAATCATCCGAATGCCATGCTTCTAGCTTCTTACTTCCAGCAAACTTTCTAATATTAGCAGCACACTTCTCACCCTGTGATAAAATTTTATCAGAGAACTTCTTACCACCGGCGTTACCACCCAACTTATCGATAATACACCATTCTAAATCTACACCTTCTGATGCTGCCATATCAATCTCCTATTAATAAAGCTATTTATTAAAAGAAATCCTCAAGTGAGGCAGGTTCTGTATAATTCAACTTTAAGATACCTTCTTTTTCAAGTGACTGCAAAGCATCGATACTAATACCAAACCCCTTACTAGAAGTAGATGTGAGTAAGTCCAACCCCATCTGCATTAATTCTTCATCAGGAGTATTAGCAGAATCATCTAGTGTATGCAACTTTAAATTTAATCGAGCATAGTCTTCGTTGAAAATATGTGTAAATTGACTGATAATATTTTCAATAGCAAAGTCTTTTACCAATTCATAGTTAGTTTGTACGATAGTATCATACTGAGACTTAGACATACCAAGAGAAGTGTTAACGATATCCGCAAACTGTTTCGGAGTTGAATCGTATGGAATCATAATATAATTTTTACCAGCGGTAAAGAATTCCCCATTACCTTCTACATTATTAGAAAGTCCTAAGTTCCTGCCAATAGGAACTACCCCATGAATCATAGCCTCAATAATAACCCTAGAGAAATGAGCACCAATTTTGAAGTTTTCTCTATACCAGGCAGGATCTAGAAATAAACTTGCATTATCGTATCGTTCATCCCTCTGTTTCTTAGACAGTGTACCAACATAATTGAAATTTGGATTTACTCGATGGGCGCGTTTCCAGATTCCATTTTCAATGACATTCTCTGTCAGAGTACTACTATCAATATCAGGGTCGGTAGCACGTGAAGCAACATAATTCTCTTTCATGTTTTCTACATTCTCGGTTGCAAGATACCGACGTTCAATACCATCTCCAGCCATGTAAATCTTAGCATCAGAGTCAATGTAAGGTACTGCCGCAACGATATCCTGAAATCGCTTGGAAGACTTCCATGCCCCCATAGAGAACAGTTCTTTATTACTGAGTTTGCCATAGTTGCTATGAGTAGTATCCATAGCACTAATATCCTGAGGATTGGGTATCAAGAACGTTTTCTTATTTAACTTCACCGACTTATTATATGCAGCAGGATGAACAGAAATTACCTGATCGAAAAGATGAATAATGTTTGCAAGGAACGGATACCGTGTTTCCATGATGTGTTCATGCACTATTGCAATCTGTTTGGTCTTATGATTATTTCGTTTAAACAGTCGTAACCAGTTGGTAGAGTGCTCCTCTCTCAATAGTTTTTGGTTGAAGTTACCTACGTCTTGCCACATAACAATGTCGTATGAATCTAGTCGAGTACGAATACGTTCTATCTGGTCGATGTTACTATATGAAGTTTTATCGAGAACAAACCCCTTCTCTACGTTACCCCAACATCCCAAGTGTTTGTAGTATGTGTAGTTATATACGTTCTTGCCAGTATCATCGACACCATTGGATGAGTTCAGATACTCTTCGAACTGGGTATTACGTGACTCGGTCTTAGCATTAGTCAACCAGATATAATCAATTTCATATCCAGCATTATGAAACCCACCGACTAACTCATTGGAATAATCTAGATGCCCACCATACAATGCACCAACATGATAGACCAAACATAGTTTCTTACTCATTAAAAGAAATCCTCAAGTGATGATGCAACTACGTTCGCTTCTGGATGATACTTATTAAGCATCTCTTCCCCACCATTCTCGGTACAATATTCGTACCACTCACGTGATGTCCACATACCTGTAGAAATGCCATTCCAACCAGTACGCCACTCAACATGTTCCTTGTTCATTCTGCGAGACTCGACGAAGTTTTTGCGGATATGTTCGTATTCCCATGAACCCAACTCCAACATGTTCTCACGGAAGTAACATACCAAAGTACAACGATCAGATTCTTCAATAGGTGAAGTGATCGCAGAATTGCCATGCATGCCTTCATGGTTGTTCGCCAAGAGAAGATCTCCTGGACGAACGTTAACTGCAACACGATACTCGGGAAATGTCAGATATGCACCAGTCCAAGCTTTACCTTCAGGTCCGGTCAATGCAGCAAGATTTGAGAACCCCTCGGATAAATCACCAGCGTCACGGTGCGCCGCAGTACGAAAGTTCTTGTTGACAGTGATCGTAGTGAATACACTGTCAGGGACTAGGAAACGAGGATCCAACTTATCTGCGGCAAGTTTCTGTGCAGCATACTTTCCAGGAACCAATTCACGGAAGTATTCATTCAGTCGCTTAAGGTAAGGAAACGCCCTCTCCCACTTAGGATTCGCTGCAGAGTAAGATGTTACCCTGCCATACGGAAGCCGAGGATAGCGATCATAGAAACCCGCAACTCCAGAGTTGGATTCTGATGCGTAATGAGTATTCGTAATGAGTTTGTCATAAATTTCAGTTGCCCGTTGAAGTTGAACTTCTTTAGGTAGAGTACACATCTGTTCAACCCATTGATCAAACCAGTTGCCATATTCCAGACCAGCCTCTTCGACTGCACCAACCCGCCATATAAAACCGCGAATGGTACTTTTAGCATTTCCTGATGCATGTTTAGCACGAATACGTTCAATGTACTGGGCGTCGGTGGTGGTGTCGTCTTCGTATAGAGTAGAAGTTTTATCAGTCATAAAATGAAGAAGAATATCGAACTCTAATGCCGTAACAAAGTCGCGGCCACCGATACCTTTTCCACGTGGCCCTGCCGCAAGACCACGATTGGTATCGGGATGTGCTGCATCTACCAGACCAAGATATGCTTCAACATACTCTTTCTCAGTAAATGCATTCTTACGAAATTTGAATATCAACCGACTTTCATCATACGGATCTTCCCCATATGGGGTTGGGGCATAGAAGTCACAGTCTTCACTAATAACCTCATCATAGTGAGATTCATCAATGAACGTACCAATAACATGTTCAGCATCAAACTTAGCCTGAGCAACTATTACTTTAACCATTATTACTTTCCAAATCTAATACAATGTCTGTTCCGTCAATGTGACAACCGATCACCCTTCGTTTACCATTATCATCCATTATAACACAAGTATTGATTTCTGGATATGTTTTATTTATCGATCCTGTATCTTGAGATGCTATCATAGTTTCACGCCATGCATCAAGCAACTTATGTGAAAGGTTATATGCATCCATCATTATAGGTCGCCGTCTTTACGATTTTCTGATTTATAAACATCGAACGTGCCACCTGGATATCTAGATTCTAACTTACGAACATTCTCTGCAATAACCTCATTAGGGTCTAGGTTCAATGCACGACAAGCATTAATCCAATACCAAATAATATCACCAAGTTCACGTTTCATGTGAAATACATTCTCATCATTGAAATGCTTCCCCTGAAATAGTATCTTTTTAATAATTTCATTAAACTCACCGCCTTCACTAGCAATACCTATACCAGAAGTCATTAATAGGGGAAAGTTATATCCATCATTATTATTAGATAAATCACTTAGTCTCCTGTGAAAGTAATCAATATTATTACTCTCATTAGATGTAACTGCATCTACGAATTTGGTATATTCGTTTAAATCAACTTGTTTTTTTGTCATTTTGTTCTTCCCTAACTATTGGTACATATTTCCATTCTGTCCATTGATGTCTGGTCAATGGCTGACCAGTCCTTGGATTATAAGAAGCATAGTCATCATATTCATTTAAAGTTCTATATTGTAGGACATTATTTAACCATCGTAATTCCATTTAAACCTCCATTATTTTATTGCTATTGCGCCTACAAACATATAGTTTCTCCAGAACGGTTGAATTTCTGTAAATCCAGCAATGTTTAACATAGATATTATCTCTTTCCATGTATTAGGTTTCATCATATTTCGTAAAGTTTTTTCTTTATCCATGATATCTTCCGTCGTGAAGGTCTTCCTTTTATAATCATAATAATTGAATGTAAGCATATCTTGAAACTTAGCATTTTCACAAAGTGTTTTTTCTGAAAATATATATGCACCGCCATCATTTAAACCATCGTAGATTTTATTAATAACGTCTTGTCTATGACGTTTAGACATAAATTGTAATGTAAAAATAGAAGTCACTAGGGACGCATTAGTAATTTCTACATCACGAATATCCTTTGTAATAAACTCTACGTTGGCCCAAGGATATGCTTTAGATATATCATTCTTTCTGTTTATTAAGTTATCAAAAAAACCTTCTGCGATTTCAACCCCAATGTAATTAGCATCCTGACAAAATGCTTGATTTGAATCAAGCATACGTTCAGTGAGTTTTCCTGTAGAACATCCTATATCAAATATATTGGTGCCGTCTTCAACGTAATAACGTGATAGATCGATCACATCATCTAATAAGTTACTATAACCACGAATACTAGTTTCAATGTGTTCATCAAAACCTTCTTCCCTATGTGCGAATGTAAAATCAGCCATTATATATCTCCAATACATGTTTATAAACAGAATCTGCCACCGACTTCATAAGTAACGGTGGCACCATTCTTCCAATACGTTCTGCTTTTTGATTCCACTTTCCAGTAAGTTTAAAATCATCGGGCAAAGACATAATCCTTTTCAATTCACCAAGTGTAAGTTTTCTAGGTTCAATCCAATGAAAAGCACCAGCAGTACCATCGCCACTACCCATAGCAGTAATTGTTGGTGCTGGGGCATACTGCGATACTCTTTTTAAATTAAAGTGATGACCTTTAGGATGGTAGTCCATACCAGTTAAAACTTTCGGTGGATCAATTTCCATCTTACTACCAGTCTGTTTCCAGTATGCAGTCTCCAAGAATTTATCTGTTAGGTATTTCACTTCATCAGTGTCATATTGTAAATCAACCATTGCTTCTTTTACAGTAACAATATCAGACATTGGTACTGGAAATATACTTTGAAGATTCATAAAGTTTATTCCAACTTTATCAGCAACATCTTCTCGAACCCCAATGAATATAACCCTCTGCCTAGTTTGGGCAATTCCATAGTAACGACTATCTAGTACTTGGGCAGATACATGATAACCGATTTTTTCAAATGTGTTAAGAATCTTATTGAAATATGACTTGGCCTCACCTATAGTTAGTCCTTTAACATTTTCTGCAATTATAACTTTAGGTTTGATATCATCAGCGACTCTTAAAAATTCGAAGAATAAGTCTTCAATATTTTCCACTATCATACCGTCAGAATAATTTTTAGTCTTACCCCAACCATCTGAATGTTTACCACTGACTTTTTGAACAGTAACGTCACCGTACAAATCAACGAACTTTTCTTCATGTATATTATGAGAAAGTTTCCCTGAAACCGAAAATGCAGAGCATGGTGGGGAACCATCTAGAATATCTAATTCACCAACAGCAAGACCAGTTATGTCTAAGAAGTCTTTTCCGGTTAATTGTTTAATATCTCCAGGGAATATATATGTCTCTGGGTAATTTTCAGCATAAGTCTTCTGGGCTTCTTCAACAAATTCATTGACGCATAATACTTTAGCACCAGCAAGCCTATATCCTGTTGAAGACCCACCTCCTCCAGCAAAAGTGGAGATAACTTTAAATTTATTTTGCAAAGATGCAGTATGAACATCTTTTAAATTATATGGAGTGTATTTCATCATAATCCTATATCTAATACAAGTATATTATAACACAAACTAGCAGATTTTGCAAGGGCTTTTGTATCATTTAAGTAAAAAACTGTTCAAGGGTATTCCTATCTTCCAATGTCCACCCAATAGCATCTAAAATAAGAGTTAATGGGTCGGTAAAAGATTTCTCGAATTGTTTATCATAATCAATATATGTTTTCAATCCGAGTTCTTCTGGGAACTTTTCTGGAAAAGATAATATGTTTTCTTTAATAGGATTAGGTACTCGTAGATAACAGAATTTTATACGTTCACCATCTTTAATTAATTCCAAGTTTTTGTCTAACCCTTTGTCTTTAACATAATGATTATATAACAAAGACCCCCTAACATGAATTGGGGTAGATTTCTTATATATGGTTTTGCGATCAGCCCAAGATGTAATATCACTTACCCCACGAGGGAAAGATACTTGTTCCGGTTCAAGTTTGCGGAATTCATTCTTAAAGTTAGTTACAAACTCACGTACATCATTGTTATCACCATTGATCAATATTTTAAATAATTCCATAAATTTATTTCGACATACTTCTGGTGTAGATGATTTAACTGCTTCTATACCCATAACTTTAGTTTGGGCCTCTTTGTACTGTACACCTTCATTATTCCATACATTTAAGATGTAACGTTTTTTAGCAACCCAAATTGCTTTATCAGAGATACCCTCACGTTTCATTACCATGCGGTTTTCATATCCACCCATTTTTTCGTATAGTTTAGCATAAGCATCATCCAGGATGGATGTAAATTTATCATCACATACTTTATCCAAGAATCTAACTGTCTTTTGGGTTTCAGGTTTACTACCCAAGAACTTTTCAACAAATGGACCAAAGTTTAAATACAATGAGTCAGTGTCCATTGCAATAACATAATCAACATCTTTTGTGTTCATCGACTTATTCATAAAGTCATTGACTGCACGTTCTGCCCAACGAATAGTTAATTGACCAGATAACGTGATAGATTCTGCAATCCTGTTATCATAATATCTAAACCATTGGTTGCCCATCGCACCATAAAGTGAGTTCAATAAAATCTTAATTGCCATTTGTTTAACATTACATTGAACAACTTCCATCTCAAGTTTATATTTCTCAATCTTATTAGCAGGATCTATATTTTCTTTATCCTGTTTTGCACGTAACATTTGTGTCTTAATGACCACACGTTCATTATAAAAAGAATCGATGATGTTAGGTAACGAACCCTGAAACGATGTGTTAAAATGTATACCTGCCGCAGACATAGCAGAGTTTGGTATATTGTTAGGTGTATTAGTATCAGCAAGACAACTATCTACATTAACCCCATTAGTAACACCATTTATAATAGTATCTGGGCCCATATTCAATTGAATGATCAAGGAAGGGTATAGTGCGTTCAAGTCAAAGGATACAACCCAATCATATTTTCCAGGAATAGGTTCCTTGACGTAAGCGCCTGGGTATTCTAGTTTAGGGGTATCTTTCTTGGGGGGTATTGCGATCTTCTGTTCTGATAATCTACGATAGATAATTGAATCCCATATTGCAGTCGTACCCAATGTATCAGAGTAGTTAACACCACCCTTATATGCAAGGGTATAAATCAAATTCATGAATGTAGTAGTAGCATCGATACGATCAACCAACCATACATCTCGAATATTATAATCTAAAAATTTTTGGTAATTAGTTTTATACAATGTAAATAGATTACCATCGAATTGGAGTTTACGTTCCCCGAGTACAACCATGCTTATATGATCAAGACGATAACTTTCCTGATTACCATAAGTCTGATATCCGAACTTGAGAAACAAGTCCATGTAATCCATTTGATTGATACCCATTAATTCATATGTTATATGAGTTTTACCCTTGAAGGTTTCTTCCCTAGGCTTAACCATCTTCCACGGTGATAATTTCTTAACCCATTCTTCACCCAACATAATATTAATACGATTAACCAGATAAGGAATATCAAACCCTCTTGTATTCCATCCAGTAACTACGTCAGGGGTTAAATGAGGGGTTGACCAATGTTGAACAAATAGTTTTAAGAGACTAGTTTCATCAATGCATTTTGTGTACTTAACTGAACTATCACATAGTTCATCTTTCATCTCAGATTTATCTATGCTCCAATCACCAAGACCCCAAACATAATATGTATTACGAATACTATCTTTTATTGTGATAGCAGTTACTGGATGTTTTGCTTGATCGGGTTCTGGGAAACCATCGTCGGACTCAACCTCAATATCAAGGTTTGCGACACTGATTAAAGATGGATCAAAATTTATCTCACGGCCAGGAAACCTGTCATGAATAAATTGTGCAATATAGTTTGTATTGCCGTAGATTTTAAAGTTCTCGACTTCACCATACTGCCCTATGAATTCTCTTGCACCTTTCATATCCTCAAATTGCATTGGGGATACTTTAGTACCATCCATAGTATTCCAATCGCCTTTATTGTTAGGAACATAAAGTGTTGGTTGAAATGGAACACGTTGACTTACTCGCCTACCGTCTTGATAACCTCGATATAAAATCGAATTGCCATAGCGGTTTACTGATGTATAAAATTCCAAACTAAACTACTCCATAACAATTAACCATTATAACACAAAATGCATTAATATGCAAGTGTTTATTTCACTTCACTCGTAATCTCCGCCCTCTTTCAATAAATGCTTAAACATAACATATTCAATGAATAGGTTAGCGTTGAGTTCGTCTGCAAAGGCTCTTATAAGCGTTTCAAATGTTTGCTCGTTATGCATACACACGAGGACATTATCTGTTCCAAGTACAGATACTCGTAACATCCAATCCCCTCGTCGTAAAGTTTCAAAAGATAGTAATTTCATAATAGATTCTTTCATTATAACATACTATCTTATTTATGTAAAGGGATATTTACCTATAAAGTGCAGAAGCTTCTTTATATTTTCCAGACCTGGACAATTCAGTTGCAGTTCTTGCTATAGCGATCAACTCGATATATACCCAAAATTTAGAAATTAAACGAGTTACCATTACCATTCTACCTTATAACCACGTTGCTTTAAATGCAATCTTGCACGATCCATACCAGACTTCTCTATACCTTTGTATATAGAAAGCAGTATTTGTTTTACCTTTGATTTGATTTTAGCGGCCATAGAAACCTCCATATGTGTTTTGTCCGTAATGACGTAACCAATATTCTACTTCTGCGGCATTTTGTGGGTTTTTACTATTGATGAATCGTTCGACTGGACTTTTCCTATCGAACAATGCTTTGATTAATTTTTTAAACATTTTTTGTTTTATCCTTTTGAGATGTTTTGATAAATCTTCAGAGTAGGATCACCACTCTGAAGAACCTAAAATAAGATTACTGGTTAAACCATTCTTCCCATTCTTCGTCTGAAACTGGCCACATAGTGATCAGTCTTTCTTAGAAACAAATGAATACAACTCTGAAGCCTTCTCCATTAGTTCTATTATATCATATTGCTTTGGTACAAATTGTTCCCATTGTTCATAAGAAACTTTTTGCGAGTCAAGCGCCTGTTGAAACGCTTGTGAAGCAAAATTCATATTGAAATCATATTGTTTATCCATATAATCCTTAGCCATACTAAGTATATCTGAACGGATTTCGAAAGGGTTTTTGTTGGACATAATAGTCTCCTGTGTGTAGTGTGTTGGGACTGAATTGGGGAGCAGTCCCATCTCCCTCATAATGTATTTATACTAGGGTTAACCATTATTAGATGAGTCTTCAGATAATAGTTCAGGTTTTTTTGTATTTCTTTTAGTTAAAATATTTTTACCCAAACCAATTTCAATTTTGCGAGGTTTTTTCTCCTCTGGTATAATATGTTCTAAATGAATAGTTAACATACCATTAGCAAGATTTGCACCACGAACAACCACATCATCTGATATTACAAATGATCTAGTAAATTCACGAGCGGCTATACCACGATGTATAAAATTAGGACTTTCTTCAGGGGTTTGATTATTAATCTTTCCTTGTATGGTAAGATGTGAGTCTTTGACTTCGATATCGAGGTCTTCTTCCCTGAATCCAGCCACAGCAATTTCAACATAATAGTTTTCACCATCTCGAATGATATTGTATGGGGGGTAGTTATTTGTTAATGTTCCTTGAGCCGCATTATGGGTTGCCCACATACGGTTAAATTGGTCATCGAAACCGACGTGTAATTTCCTGGAACGATCAAATAGAGTTGCCAAATCGGCAGATGTAAAAGTCATGCTTTAGTCTCCTTAAAAAGCGAGTTTAAAATTAGAATACCTCGAAAGCGTACTCTGGTTAATGTTGAGGGTTTTTTAAAATGAGATACCCTCAACTCATTTATTTAGTCACGATTCAACACTTTTTCGTGTATTACCGATATTATATTTTGGACATAATTCCCATTCATGTTTTTCTTTATGGGAGATGACCTTAATTTGCCTCAAGGGCGCTTTATCTTTTACTACTTCAGCGGAGGAAATGTTAACCAATCCCCAATCACTTAGTAGTGTAGCAATCGCATTTCTACGTTGGATATCATTCAACATTAAGTTGGATGGTTTACAATCTAGTAAAAACAATTCTTTAAAGTGTACGATAAAATATCGTCCTTGCTTATGAAGAATGTGACACGACTGATATAATTTATTCTCTTTATGTGATGCAACACCAATTCTAGTTAATGTCTCACGCACCTTTAAAAAATCGTCAGGTTCATTCAGAGTAATTTCTAACATTGATGCTGCAGTCCATCCCTGAATTTCATAATTCTCGTTTTGTAGTTCCATATCCGTATAACCTCATAGTATGAATAGTAAAATTATAATATCTACTCATATTTATATAAATTCAATTCTTAAGTCTGTGTCAGCATCCTTAAAAGGTAAGGATAAAACACTTTTACATAAGAAAATCTATCTAGATATCATGGAATCAACGGTTAGAAGTACCACCTTTCAGAATCTTAACTTTAATTTCATCGATTTGTTCTTGGGATAGTATCCCCATCACATTTTTAGCTTTCTCATTATTGTATCCGTAATATTCTTTCACCGCTTCAAGGTCTTTTGGATATTCTGGTTTCATCCATTTGGAGAAACGTTTTCCTTTACGAATAGTGTGCCTAAGAAAGTCGAATTTCAATCTGCTATCTAATTGATGATGTATGTTCATCTCATTAGCTAACAATGCAGTATCTGGAAAATAAGACAGTGTTCTATTTACCATGTAAGATGAATAACTATTTTCTTCAAAGTCATCCACCATTATATCAATCTTAGTAAAATTAATAGCCTTTACGAATTCATAGGGTGAACTCATACTTCAAAACCAACCCAACAATTGCCAGCATATCTAGCCTGTTCAAT
>TARA_B110000503_G_scaffold7708_1_pt1 | contig 11295 bp, 11 predicted proteins | sample TARA_B110000503 | Tara Oceans TARA_B110000503 (sample SAMEA4397472) | marine metagenome | biome: Polar Biome; feature: [SRF] surface water layer (ENVO:00010504); material: water (ENVO:00002006), including particulate matter (ENVO:01000060) such as... | depth 5 m
GCGGTCTATTGTCCGCTAGAGCCCTTGGCTCCGTATCTCAAAGTTAGTTGTTGGGCTAAAACGGTCATTCAATCAAGTTGCAGCGAAAGGCTGCTTTGAGCCAACACCGGAAGCGACAATATCTTGCTGCGTCCGTGCGCAGCGCGAAAAATGCTGCGAGTGCGCCACTCACGGTGCTGCTGCACGGCAGTGATATCGGTCATTCACGCGGTCTGCAGCAATTCTTAAACCTTGACCTCACAGACTGCGGACAAAGTTAACGTTCGCTGTAGATGTCATCGGAGACGAGATCCGTGACTTTCCGTCAGACGAGATCACAGCCACGCGACGTGCTGTCGATCGCATGGTTCAACAGCGACAAAATCCGGAGATGTGGTTTTCTGCTTTTCTGTCTGCCTGGTGGACGACATCCAAACCTCGTCTTGTATTGATCTTCTGTCTCCATGACTAACTAAAGGTGCCACATCGGCGAGGTGGTGATGAATATGATTGGAAATCAGTGGTGGAGATATCCCAAAATATTGATTTTGCGCCATTAGAGGACAGCGATTGGTCAGATGAGCTTCGTCGCATGAAGGGAACGTTTGCGAGTAAGCTGAATGTCTATCGCACAGTGGCGCACCATCCTCGCTTGTTATTGGCTTGGGCTGATTTGCGAGATCACATCGTCGTCAATTCGGCCCTTGGGCCGCAACACAGCGAAGTCGTCATCCTTCGGGCGGGTTTTCATCTTGGGTCACACTATGAATGGAGCCACCATGTGTCCCGCGCTCGCGCCTGCGGCATGGACGATCAGCGTATCGTGTCAATCAAAGGCGATAATCAGGATATGGTGGCGGAGGATGCGACACTCGCTAGGGCCGTTGACGAGCTGTTCGCGCAACGGAAATTGTCGGCCGAGACGATCGATGCAGTTCAAGATTTAGTCGGCAAAGAAGGGGTGTTGGATGTGATAGCAACAGTCGGTTTCTATTCAACGCTTGGCTATATCCTGAACTCTTTCGAGACGCCTTTGGATGACAACATTGCGCGTGAAATGGCGGACCAGCCGTTGACCTGATCCTCAGGCGTCCAGCGTCGTTGAAATTTTCGCTGAGATGTCTCGCAAGGGGCCTTCCATGTTGTGTAACGCCTCATCAAGCCGCATCGCACCACGCGTCCAGATGACGGATATACAGGCGACGACCCTGTCCGCAGACCAGACTGGAACCGCGAACGAGGCTGTTTTGGGTTGGAACTCTTCACCTATGCGGGTGGCGCGCGAACATTGTTGGACGTCTCGCAGCATAGGGCGCAGATAGCTGGCATCAAGAAAAGGAACGTCATCGGGGTGCCCGATCCGCCCGAGATGTTCGATGATCAGTTCACGTTCAGCCGTTGGGCAAAGGCCAAGATAACACCGCCCTGCCGAAGTGCGCAGCATTGGGAGACGGAACCCTGTCATGCCGCGATCAATCGAAAGCGGGCTGCGATTATGGGTGGTTTCCTGAACTACCATGGCTGTGTTTTCATAAGTTGTGAGGTCAAGCGGCCAGACAATGGCGGGTGCATATTCTGCAAAGATCGGGCCTGCGACCTGACAAATCTGCGAGGTTACGGCAAAGCCATCGCCAAGAGATGCGGCAAGCCGCGTCACGCGCACGCGGTTCGAGGTCGGGGAAAAGGCGACGTAGCCTTGTTCTTCAAGCGTCTCAAGAAGCCGGTAAACAGTCGGGCGGGGAATACCTGTTGCTATCGCAATTTCACGCGCCCGACAGGCACCAACACGGTTGACGTGGCGCAAGATATCCAGCCCACGCGCGAGCGCGCGGACCGAGTCTGTTTTGCGGGTCTTGTCAACGTTTCGTGGTTCCATAGTGGCATTGTCGCAGGCCGCACCAAATCGACAAGAGCAGATTTTAGCGTTCAGATTTGACTGTGTTGCGCAGCACGCCGATGCCGGAAATTTCAACCTCACACACATCACCTTCTTTCATGAAAACAGGCGGTGTTCGCCGCGCGCCCACGCCACCCGGCGTGCCAGATACGATCACGTCGCCCGGTAAAAGCGGTAGAATGGTCGAGCAATAGGAAATCAGACGCGGGATCGACGCGATCATCAAATCCGTTGTTGTGTCCTGCATCACATCGCCATTCAGCCTCGTTTGCAACCGCAATGTCGTAGGGTCCGGAATTTCATCTGCCGTCACCATCCAAGGCCCGAACGGACCGGTGGCGTAAAATGTCTTGCCCGGCATGAATTGATGCGTGTGCTTTTGCCAGTCCCGCACGGATGCGTCGTTGTAACAGGCATACCCGGCAACGACACTCAGCGCGTCAGCCTCAGACACACGGCGGCATTCCTTGCCGATGATGACAGCCAGCTCGCCTTCGTAATCAAATTTGTCAGATTCCAGCGGCTTCATGAGCGGTTGCTCATGACCGATCTGGCTACCGGAATACCGCGCGAATAGAACCGGGAACGGCGTCTCTTCGCGTCCGGTTTCTCCGATATGATCGTGATAGTTAAGGCCAACGCAGATGATCTTGTCGGGGTTGGGAATGACCGGCGCGTGCTGCACTGCGTCAAAGGTATAATCCGCAGGCGCACTGGCCAGAGCCGCGGCAGGCGACATATCACCAGCGGCCAGATATTCGCGCAGTGTTTTTTGTGGCAAGCGTTTGCCCAGATCAATAATGCCAGCATCCGTGACGATGCCATAAGAGGATTGGTTTTCGACGTGGAAGGAACATAGTTTCATGAGTTAGGTCATTTCTTTTTCTTGGGATTTTTGGGACAGGAGCGGCAGCAAAGCGATCAACTCTTCAAGAGTATTGGCGCTGCCCAGAATGTAGCGATCCGGACGAAGCAGCACTGCAGCGGTGTTAAACGCAGCCAGATGCGTGGCGGCGAAAGTCGTGTCTTGCGTTGTAATCAGGCGCACGCCGTGGGGCGGTTTGAAACCTGCGACCAAGGTATGATCGGCGACGATGACAGGGCAAAATCCGGTCACGTCGTCCATGCGTCTGCCGTCGTTCATACGAGGTTGACCAAACTGGCGACCCGCATTTCTCCCTATCCCGAGGCCGGGACCAAGTGGAGGGTAAATTGACTTTATTTCAGCCCCGCCATCGGGTTTTTGCATGGCAGACCGCAGCGCGCCTTCGCTATCGGCCGCGTTGATCAACCGGCCCAATCGCACCGCAGTATTGATGAATTCTGCGGAATTTGGTTCGCGTTCAGTTTGATAGCTGTCAAGCAACTGATCGCCTGATCGCCTTTGCACCACGTCCGCCAGCTTCCAACTTAGATTGGCGGCGTCGCGGATACCTGCACACATGCCTTGGCCCATGAAGGGCGGTGTTTGGTGGGCTGCGTCACCGGCAATCAATAACCGGCCCCGCCGCCAGTCTTTGGCTATCAAGGAATGGAATGTGTAAACCGCGCTGCGTTCCAGCACCGCCTCATCCGGGGTTAGCCAATCAGACAGCAGCTTCCAGACTTCGGTTTCCGAGGCGATGGTATTGCTATCTTCATCCTGCAGTACGGCAATTTCCCAACGACGGCGATTGCCGGGGCTTCGCACGTAGGTGGCTGGTCTTGCGGGGTTGCAATATTGGATCGAGTGATCGCCGAGTTCCGGTTTTTCGCCGTTCAACAAAACGTCGACGACGAGCCAGCGCTCGTGAAACCCTAAATCCTGCATTTCGGTATTAATGAAACGGCGCACCAAAGACCGGGCACCATCACATCCGACAACGTATTTCGCATGAATGTGATTCACGCGACCCGTCGACATATCCTCGTAGCGCAAGGCGACATGGTCGGGCTTGTCTTCAATCATGAAAACATCGCAGCGGGTACGCATGGTAACACTGTCGCGTTCCGCCAGCCGCGCGCGCAACACCTTTTCCAGATCGGGCTGGTGAAACCGCCAACTTGGATGCCAGCCAAGCGGGCCTTCTTCACTTGGACGCGGCCAGTCCAACAGCAGTTTGCCGTTGGGATCAACAAACCGCATGCCCGGATTGATGCGCAATTGCGGCAACAGCTCGTCAGCGATGCCGATCCACTGGAAAACCCGCATGATCTCATCGTCGAAATGCACGGCGCGCGGCAGATGGTAGGCCACGGGTTCGCGTTCCAGCACAAGCGTTTTCACCCCCAGCACGCCAAGAAGATGTGCGAGTGTGGCACCCACCGGGCCAAGGCCGACAAGGACGACGTCAAAATTTTCAGATGTGTTTTGGATTGCCATGATCAATGCCCCTGCTTGGAAAGTTCGCCGTAAAGCCACGGGCAATCGGCCAGATGTGGTGCACGCTTACCCTCGCGGGCGGCTTGCAAACGCATATCACGCAAGGCTTTGCGCCCGCCCTCTTCAGTCAGATACAACCGCTCGTGCCCCCAGAAACTTGGGCCAACCGTGGTTTCGTGCGGCTCCCATGTCGGTGGGTCAATCTGACGTCCGCCCCAGCCGTTTTCGACAAAGAAACCGGACGGAGAATTGGCGTAATAGGATGTCATAAAATCATTGGTGTGCCGACCCAGGGTATAGGCCACGCGATCCTCTTGCTGTTGTGCAAGGTCAAACCCTTGGCCCACATCATCAAGGTTTTGGAATTCAACCATGAAGTGATGAAACCCCGCCCGCCCAGACCCCACCATGGCAAAGCTGTGGTGGCGCCCGTTGACATGGAAGAAATACAAAGGAAACGGTTGCAGGCCATAATCGGAGACATGGAAATCCAATGTGTCGCGGTAGAACGGGAGCATCTTGTTGATGTCTTTGACGTGTAAAACCGCATGTCCCATACCCATAGGACCTGTCTTAAATCCATCAATGGGCCGGCCGGGCTGGAACGGGTCGGTCGTGATCATGGGGGCAAAAAACAGCTCGATCCGGTTGCCCGCGGGATCATGAAACCAAATCAGATCTTGTACGAACCGCCGGTCAGACAACGCCTTTGATCCCATGGTCACAGGCGTTCCCATCCGTTCCAGACGTGCGGCATAGGTCAGCAGGTCATCCTTGGCGGCGACCTCCCATCCCATGAAGGCAAGGGTTTCGCCCGGTTCATCAGACACAAGCAGGCGCTGCACGCGGTCATCCATGCGAAAGGCCATCGCCTTGCCGCCACGGTCGATCTTTTGCATTCCCAGCAGCTGCCCCGCAAAGTCTGACCAATCGTCCAACCGGTCTGAACGCACGCCAAGATATCCCAATGCGCAAATTGCCATCTTGTGGTCCTTTGTCGCTTCTATTTGTTTCAATGCAAGGGTGAGACCCCGACCGCTTTTTGGTCGAGATCAACGCTTGGTTACTCGCCCGACAATTCCCGAGCGCGGTCGAGGACTGCCACAGCTGCCTCCGGCTTGTCCGACAGCCAAAGATCGCTGGCACCTGCCAGCGCCGCATTCCAGTCCGCTGTGGCCTGATCGTCGAGGCTGATAAAGTTCACCTCGCCTGCTGCGCGCATCTCGGCTTCGATGGTCGCCTCGCCGGTGTCAATCCGTTCGGCAACCCATGCGCTGCGCTGGCTGAGTGACATCGCATCGATCACGGCTTTGTCGGCGTCCGGCAGGCTGTTGTATGTGTTCATGTTCATCAGGAACACCAAGGGGCTTGCGATGAACCGCGTCTCGGTGACGTTCGGCGCAACCTCGTACAGGCGGAACGTGCGATATGCATCCATTGTCCATGCCGCACCGCTCACTACGTTACGCTCAATGTTTTCGTAAACCTGCGGAGCTGGCATCGGCACGCCAGCAGCCCCAAGACTGTCCAGCAGCGCTGATCCAAATGGCGAGGGCGAGCGCATTTTCAACCCGGCAAGATCATCCGCACTGGCAGCTCCTTCGCCGGAGGTAAAAATCCGGTAGCCCGGCGTCGAAAACAGCGCGATGATCTTGTATTCAGAAAACTCGTCGCCCAGCAGCCCTTCGTCCATCAACCCGTTCAACACGGCTGTGCCCGTCGCCGCATCGCTCGCGATGCCGGGGATTTCGACGACAGATGTCATCGGATAAACGCCCGCCGAATAGGTCGGCACCACAAAAGCCACGTCCGCGACGCCAGCGGCCACTAATTCTGCCTGCGCTGGAGGCGACCCAAGGATGCCACCAGGATACAGCTTGAACTGGTTACCGTCAGAAAGTTGGGGGTTCACCTCATCGATCCAGGCTTGCAGCGTTTGCGAGAAGAACCCGGGCGCGGGTTCGAAAGAGGAGACGCGCATCTCGCGCGCCTCGGCACTGCCAAGACTGGCTGCTAGTGCGATAGCCGCCGCAAAGGCCGCGCGGAGCGGTTTGATTTGGAATGTCATGTGTTAGTTCTCCCTGTTTTAATATTCAGAATGCGTTCTGTGGTAGCCACAAAACCAACATTGGAAAGGCGACGATCAGCGCGATGCGCACAATGTCCGCGGCCACGAAGGGCAGCACGCCGCGCCAAAGTGCGGTCATTGGGATGTCGTTGTTGACGGCTTTCAGTACAAAAAGGTTCATGCCGACGGGTGGCGTAATCAGCCCCATTTCGACGACCATCACGGCGTAAATACCGAACCAGATCAGATCGATGCCAGCCGCTTGCGCAATCGGGACGAACAGCGGGACAGTCAGCAGCAACATTGCCAGGCTGTCCATCAGCGTTCCCAGCACCAGATAGATGACGCTCATGAGCAAGATCACCAGCAATGGCGTGCCAAGGATGTTTGCGAACAGGTCGGTCAAGGAAAACGGCAAACCCGACAGCGCCAGAAAGAAGTTGAACAGGTTGGCGGCAATTAACACCAGATAAAGCGCGCCGCAGGTCATCGCAGTGTCGGTAGCCGCGGCTAGAAATCCGGTGAAGGAAAGCCGCCGTGACAACACGCCGTAGGCAAGGACAACGGCGACACCAACCGCAGCAGTCTCGTTTGCGGTGAAAATACCGCTGTAAAGTCCGCCCATGATCAACCCGAAAACCCCAAGCGGTGGCAGCAATTCGACCAGCGCCGCATATCGCTCTGCCGGACTGGCACGGTCACGGCGCGGGGCGTCGGAGCGGCCCAGCAAGATCGGTATCCAGATCGCGCTGCAATAAAGTATGATCGCCAGCAGGATAGGTCCGGCCGTCGCCAGCAGAAGCTTGCGAATGGATTGCTCGGCGAGGAACGCATAGATCACAAGGACTGTTGAAGGTGGGATGAGAATCCCGAGCGTTCCACCCGCCGCGACAGTACCGGAGGCAAGACTGTCGGAATATCCGGCGGCCCGCATCTCCGGCAGCGCGATACGCCCCATTGTAGCGGTGGTGGCCAGCGATGAACCAGAGATCATCCCGAACCCGGCAGATGCGCCAATGGTCGCTAATGCCAGACCGCCCCTGCGATGTCCGAGCAAGGTGCGCATGGCTGAGTACAACCGCGCAGAAAGCCCGCTTTGCGCCGCGAGGTTTCCCATAAGGACGAACAGCGGCAACATGGTCAGCGTATAATTTGTCAGCGCGTCCCATATGGTTGTCGCCCCAATGGTCACGGTCGCAGACACCCCAAGGATCAGCGCGCACCCGGACAACGCAATCAACCCCATGGCCACCGCGACCGGAACCTCAAGCAGAATCAGCGTGATCGCAACCGCAAAGCCGACGCCACCATAAAGCAAACCACTATCCATCTGATAACGCTCCCCGAAAGATTGCAATGATCCGTGCCGCCGCCGCGACCAAGGCCGCGACAAAGGCCAGCGCGGTGACCGCCAGAAGCAGATCCACTGGCAGTTGCATGTCAGGCGATGTTTCAGGCCCGCCCCATTTGCCAATGGCGTAAACCGTCATGATTGCTGCAAGGAGAGCTGCGAAGATGAGTGAGAACAGCGCGCCAAACAATCCCAATGGTCGCGCAAACAAGGCCGGTTTCAATTCGCTCAGCAGTCGGGCAGAGACATGCGTATTTTGCCGATAGCAAACCGGAATCGACAAGAGCGCGCCGAACCCGATCGATAATGTTGTAAGCTCAATCACGCCAGATAGATTGCCTCCGGTGGTCGCCCGCAAGATGACATCAAAGACCGTCGCCGTTGCCCCGACCAGAAAGCTGGCAGCCGCAAACAGAAGCAAGGCCCGAGAAAGCATACTGTCCTTCAAAATCCGAAACTTTCGAAATATGTGGTTCCCACAAGGGCACAAATGTGTGTCGGCATTGATGCTATCCCAATCGTCAAATCTTGATGTTCTATTGTTCTAATAAGGCCAAATGTAACTGCCTTTTCGCGCGAATTAGCAATTGTCCACCTGGTGGACAGTGCGTTCGGCACCGTCACTAATTTTCATGGCAGAGTCCCAGCCAAAAGCTTACCAAATAGTCGGAAACACGGGCATCAGACCTTCGCCAGTAAGCCCGGCTCACTTGATCTGGCCAGGTATCGCTTTAGCTTCTACTCGGGACATCACATAAAACGATCCAAGGCGGCATCGTCCCGCGATGTGTGAACTCGAACATGACGCGGCGAAAGGTCGGTCTGAAATCCACCGAGATTTTAGCTTTGAACGGCCGCTTCCACGACGCAGGCTGCATCGCAGCATAAAAACTGCCGCAACTGCGAAAAAATGCTGCTTGAGCAATAGCTGCGAGTGCATCAGGCCGCTTAGTCCGCATTGTGTGAATTCATGCATGGTGCAGCGAATATCGGAGTTGCCCTGAACCCGCCATTGGTGACAGATGCGGCGAAGGTCAGGAAAGAGCCCAATTTTACCGATGCTGCAAGGTGCACGAATAGCGGCTCTTTTTGGGCATACTTGGAAACGAGAGATCCCACCATGGCATCGTATTGTGTATAAAAATGGTCGTCTGCAAACGGCATTTTTTTCAATCCACAGACGATCCCGATCAAAGTCTAAAAAACGTTTTGTTGACAGCATACCATTGTATTCATTAAAATGAATTTTAGAATGTGAAGGAACCACTCTGTATTGCACCTTTGCCAGAAATGACACGGAGCTTTATGTTTTGACCTTGCTAAGAGTACTCGCGCTCGTCCTAACATGCCTTCTGGTTGGACCGGCAGTCTCGGCGGCTGAATTTGGCGACCCTGAAAACGGGTCTGCGGTTTTTGGCAAGTGTAAGGCATGCCATCAAGTTGGTGCTGATTCCACCAATAGAATTGGGCCCCAATTGAATGGAATATTTGGAAGGCGAGCTGGGGCCTTTGATGACTATCGTTATTCAGACGCGATGCGCCGCGCCGGGTCGGATGGGTTGATCTGGACGCTGGAAACGCTGGATGCGTATCTGGAAAATCCAAAGTCCATGATCTCCCGATCAAGGATGAATTTCCCGGGTCTCAAAGAAGGCGATGATCGCGCTGACCTTTTGGCGTATCTAAGACTGTATTCAGATGACCCCGCCAACATCCCCGAAGCAGAACCGACCGTTAGCGCAACAGATCATGATCTTGATCCTGCGATTTTTGCAATTCAGGGCGACCCTGAATACGGAGAGTATCTTTCAAGCGAATGCACGACTTGTCATCAAATTGATGGTGCCAATGACGGTATTCCTCCGATTACACTGTGGCCTGAAGAAGATTTCGTGGTCGCAATGCACGCCTACAAACGTAAACTTCGGCCACACCCTGTGATGCAAATGATGGCTGGGCGTTTGTCGGACGTAGAAATCGCGGCACTCGCTGCGTATTTCAAAACCCTCGAATGAGGACCAAAGGGAGAAAAACGAAATGAATTTGAACAGACGTACATTCATCGGTACCGCGACCGCGGCTGCCGCAACAGTATCGTCGCCAATGGTGATGGCGGCAGGTCACGGCAAACCACGCGTGGTTGTTGTCGGCGGCGGCGCCGGTGGTGCCACGGCGGCGCGCTATATCGCGAAGGACAGCAAGGGTGAAATCGATGTCACACTGATTGAACCTACACGCGCCTATTACACATGCTTCTTCTCGAACCTCTATATCGGTGGATTCCGTGAGATGGCATCAATTGGGCACACTTACGGTGCACTTGCCGCTGGTGGTGTGAATGTTGTGCATGATTGGGCTGTTGGTGTTGATCGCGATACAAAGACCGTGGTACTTGCTGGTGGCGGTTCAGTTGCATACGACAAGCTGATCCTCAGCCCCGGCATTGATTTCGTTGATGGCGCGGTCCCGGGTTGGGATCTTAACGCTCAGAACGCAATGCCACATGCCTATAAAGCCGGATCACAGACCGAATTGCTACGCTCACAGATCATGGCGATGCCAGCGGGCGGTACCTATGCAATGGTCGCGCCGCCAAACCCATTCCGCTGCCCACCTGGCCCCTATGAACGGGTTTCAATGGTAGCTCACCTACTAAAAGAGACGAACCCGACAGCAAAGATCATCATTGCTGATCCAAAGGGGGCGTTTTCCAAGATGGCGCTTTTTCAGGAAGGGTGGGACACCCACTATGCTGGCATGATCGACTGGATCGGTGAAGACTTTGGCGGCGGCAATGTGTCCGTTGATCCCGGTGCAATGACAGTCACGATCGATGGCGAAGTCACCAATGTCGATGCCTGCAACGTCATTCCGGCAATGAAAGCTGGCCTGATTGCCCATCAAGCTGATGTGACAGACGGCAACTGGGCCCCTGTGAATGCTGCAGACATGAGCACCAAAGCCGATGCAGACATCTACGTTCTGGGCGATTCAAGCCAGCAGGGTGACATGCCAAAATCAGGCTATTCTGCCAACAGTCAGGCCAAAGTCTGTGCGAATGCAGTGCGCGGTGCATTGACGGGGTCAACGGTATTCTCTGCCAAGTTCTCTAACACCTGCTGGTCGCTGATTGCCACTGACAATGGCGTCAAAGTTGGTGCCACCTATGAAGCTACAGCGGAAAAGATTGCAAAAGTCGATGGCTTCATTTCGCAAACCGGAGAAAGTGCTGAATTGCGCAAAACAACCTTTGAAGAATCTGAAGGTTGGTACGCCGGTATTACGGCCGACATGTTAGGCTAGAAATGTTGCGGGGCCGGCAATTGCGGCGGCCCCGCCGCAGGTAGTTACACGATCTGTCCCGTGAAGCGGGTTACTGAATTTCCCGTCGTACAAGATTTCGGAGTCATGGGTAACTTGGTATTAGCGCCGAACACGAACAAAAGTGGACATTCAGGCCGTTGATATCAATGACCGCAAAGTCCGCGTTGTGTGAATTCATGCACGATGCGGCGAAAGTCCGTTGGGCACCATTTCCACCTAAGGCACAGCACCAACACAGTGGCTGCCAACTACGGCTCAGGCTACGTTTTGAAGGTCATGCGGGAGCATATGGAGTGGGTGTGGTGATGAATTTT
>TARA_B110000503_G_scaffold97614_1_pt1 | contig 11294 bp, 6 predicted proteins | sample TARA_B110000503 | Tara Oceans TARA_B110000503 (sample SAMEA4397472) | marine metagenome | biome: Polar Biome; feature: [SRF] surface water layer (ENVO:00010504); material: water (ENVO:00002006), including particulate matter (ENVO:01000060) such as... | depth 5 m
CCTCTGGCCGCTGAGGTCATTGATAAAGGTGGCAAGGCGCTGAATCCCAGAGGTGAGCTGTATACCAAGGCAAATATTAAAGCGCGACTTAATATGCGGGATTTTATGGACAGTATGCGCAACAGTGGTGTTCAGGTAGGTGGTGGGCCGCCGCCGTTGACCCAAAAGGATCGGATGGAGTTTGCCAATGCTCTGGATTCTTATGTGGCGCGGTTTAAGTAGTTAATCTGACATACTAGCCCTCCCTTGGTCAGGGCCATGGATCATCTCGCGGTAATATTGTATTTTTTTTGTGTCTGTTTTAACAGACTTAGCCCGAAGCCAGTCGAACGCCATCCAGATTGTTTTATACGCTATATATAGAAACTAATTGCCGTTACAATCGCTCCTTGTTAATCAAATTCAAATAACCGAACGCCGCAGCAAGTAATCAGATTTATTTTCACCGCCGGCTAACTTCTGCTGGCGCCCTGCGAATAAATTATCCGGCGAGCACAATAAAATTATTTAATCAGGCGCGCTAAACCCTATGCAATGTGTATTTATAACGGGTATCCCATCCAATGGCCTCAGTCAGATCGAAGTAGGATCTGACGGCAAACCGATTATCTCTATGACCGGTTCTAGCAATATATTCGCACACCTAGAACACTTCCCTGGCATCCGCTACAACCGGGTTTTAAGCGGCAAGCACCAGACACAACGCGTTAAATTGAACTATAGTCCCGATGTCATTTTTAACGAAATTACTGACCCCGACAGCCACAGCGTAGCCCTATCGAATTGCAAAAAATTGATTACCGCTCAAGGCAAACCGGTCGTCAACCACCCGGACGCGATCCTAGGTACTACTCGAGATTTGATCTCGGCCAATTTATCCGGCATTACTGGCCTCAAAATGCCCCTTACAGTGCGTATTAAACCAAAGAGCCCCGAAGAGGTTGCGGCTGCGATTAAAGCCTCAAAGTTCTCCTATCCAGTAATATTTCGCCAGGCTGGCGACCATGGTGGCATCAGTACAACTCTAATCCACGGTAGCGACGAAATTGTCAAACTAATGCACAGCTATGCCCTCGACGGCAGAAGTTTTTATCTCACCCAGTTTGTTGACTATCAATCCAAAGATGGCCTGTATAGAAAATACCGCTTGGTGATAGTGGGCAACAGCCTGATTCTACGCCACATGATTATTCACGATGGATGGCTAATACACGCCAATAGCAGATCCTTTATGGCTGATAAGTTAGCCACGCAGCAGGAAGAAGAACAGATAATGAGCACCTTTAAAACGCAGCTGGGACCTAAATTGATAAAAACCATCTCCCAGATCTCCAAGAAATTGAAACTCGATTACTACGGTATTGATTGCAGCATTAATGCGCAGGGCGAGATATTAGCCTTCGAGATCAACGCCAACATGAATATCCTGATCAATCCTGCCCAAGCTCCCAATATATGGGAGACGCCCATCGCCGCCATAAAAGACGCAATTAATAAATTAATTGTCCAGCGCGCAGGCATAATCAGCAAATGAGCCTTGAGTACCAGCAGATTTTTAAAGCCCGGGGATCCCGCTATGACCGCGCCATGCAACAGTTCCCCGAGGCCAGAGACCGGGAGTTCAGTAATCTTCTCGACCAGGTCAATCTCGACACTATCAGTCGGGTAGCAGACATTCCCTCCGGTGGCGGCTATTTGCAGCGGCACCTGCCCGCTACAGTAAAAATAGATTCCTATGAGCCCTGTCGTGAATTTAAAACCCATCATCATGGCTCGCCGATTGATCTAGAGAACCTTGTCTTGGCAGTCGACAGCTATGACCTTATTGTCAGCCTTGCGGCGATTCATCATGTCAGCGACAAAGCGCGCTTTATAGAGCGCTGTTATGAAGGATTAAAACCCAACGGCTATCTCTGCTTGGGGGATGTGCCAGCCAATCACAGCATCAGCCTATTTCTCGATAACTTTGCCGGGCGACACAACGGCACTGGCCACAGTGGTGACTACCTGACAGTTGATCAAGTGGAGACTATTGCGCGAGCGCAGGGGTTCTCTGTGCTTGAGAGTGAAGTCAAACCTTGCCCCTGGCTATTTTCCACGCAACAGGACATGGTGGACTTTTGCATCGGGCTTTTTTCATTAAGCAAAGTGAGTAGCGGAGAATTGCTGGATGCCTTAGACCGTTATGTGGGCATTGCTGTAACACCGCATCAGGTGAGCCTGAACTGGGAACTGCTTTATATTAGCCTACAAAAATAGCCGCCTAGTGCGAATTAGGCGGCTGGCAAGATGGCGGCTCAGCGGATGGTAGCTAAACCTCTTATCTAGCGTTCGCCAAAGGCCTCGGTGACGGTTTTACGCAACGGCTTGAGCAGATACTCCATAAGCGTCCGGTCGCCAGTGCGGATATCCACCTGCGCTGTCATCCCCGGCAAAATAGCCAGCTCCTTGTTAGCGGTAGTCAGCACCGGATAGGTTCCCGTGGAAATATGGACGCGATAATAAATCTCTTCCCCACGAGAGGTTTCATTCTTCAGCGTATCCGCACTCACATACACCACCTCGCCAATCACTGCCCCAAAAATAGTGTAATCAAAGGGATCAAAGCGAATCGTCGCTTCCAACCCCGACTTAACATTGGCGATATCCGCCGGACGCACTTTCGCCTCAACAATCAGGTCGTCGCCAATCGGAATAATCTGCATCAATTCCTCACCGGCGCGCAGCACCCCACCCACAGTAGTGACTCGCACATTCTTGACAATACCCGGCAACAGAGCCGTAAACACACTGTCTTCTAACTGCTGCTGTCGCTGAGTGAGGATTTGAATATTTTGCGCAATACCATCGTCGGTCTTGTTTAATTCAATCCGCGCCTCTTCCAAGTACTGGTTGCGGCGGTTTATTAATTTCGCCTCGCTGTCGTTTAAGCTGCGAGCCACTCGAATCACTTCAGAGCGATTAACATCCCCTGACTGGGCTAAATTCTCAACCAGGTCAACCTCCTCTCGGGCCAGTTTTACCCCCACTTTGAGGGTGCGCAATTCTTCAGCTAACCCCAGGCGGCGCTGCTTAAACAATGCTCTTTCAACCTTCACCAGCTCAGGAAATCGCAGCACATTCGGCGAAAAAACCAATTTCTCTGCCCCAGTCACCTCCGCGCGCAATCGAGTGGCTTTGGCTTTGAGTGCCGATAGCCGAACATCGACCTCCTTTACCGCTGCCCCGAGTCGCGTCTGATCTAACTGGGCCAATATTTGTCCACGTTCAACACGGTCGCCTTCACGCACATTGAGACTGGCCAAAACCCCGCCATCAACGGCCTGAATAATTTGCACGCGACTGCTGGCAATCACCTCACCGGGCGCACGTGCCACCTGATTGATACGAAACACCGACGCCCAGAGAACAAATACCAGCAGCGCCAGCAACAGCAACCACAGCACCAGAGAGAACTTTCGCAGATGGTAATTTTGTAGACGGATAATAGCGCGCTCGCTGGTCGGCCCTTCAAGGGGAAATAAACTATCAAATAACATTGGGCAATCCCTTATTCATCTGTGCCTGGCTGGCGTTTACTGACCGACGATGTTGAGCTCTATTAGCGACTTGACCGGCCATCATCTTGGCGATCACCGCTTCAGGTTTACCGTCATCCGTGACCACTCCCCGCTTGATGACAAGCACCCGATTCGCCAGCTGAACCGCCAAACCTGGACGATGGGTCGAGATAAATAGAATATCGTCGGGCTTCACCCTAGTCTGAATCGCCTCAAGCACCTTTTTCTCAGTCTCCACATCCAGTGACGAGGTCGGTTCATCCAACAACCAGACCTTCGGCTGCCCCAGAAACACTCGGGCCAAGCCCACTAACTGACGCTGACCACCAGACAGACCCTCACCGCCCTCACTAATTTCCAAGTCCATACCCTGGGGATTGTCTGCAGCAATTTTGTCTATATCAAGCAGCTGGCAGACCTCCAGTAAATGGGAATCTCCCGCTACACCAGACAGATCCAGATTAGAGCGCAGCGTGCCCTTAAACAGATGCACCGACTGCGGCAGGTAGCCAACATGGTCAGCAACAATATGCGGATCGATCTCCCATAGGTCGGCATTACCCAAGCGCACGCGCCCTGCCGAAGGTCGATAGAGGCCGGCCAGAACCTTCAGCAGAGTCGACTTTCCTGAACCCACTGGGCCGAGCAGCGCCACCCGCTCACCGCTTTTGAAACTCAACTGGCTAATGTCCAGCTGTTTTATCGGGCTCTGCGGATAGGAAAATGTCAGCCCCTGCAAGTCGATATTGTCCGGCGCCTGATCCGGCATCAATAGCGCCTTGCCCGGAGGCCGGTCGCTATCCTGAAGCAGTAGCTGATTGACCATTTCCAGCGCCTGGTTAACGTTCTGCCACTGGGAAAAATACTGCACGCTCTGTGCTACGGGGCCAATCACCCGACCGCCCAGAAGGCTACAGGCAATCAGTGCACCCATGGTCAGATTGCCGGCTTCAATCTGCCCCACGCCCACCACGATGGCGCAGACAAAAGCAATCATCGCGAGGCTGCCAGTTGTCACCATGGCGCGACTGCTGATTGCCCGCTGCTGGATACTGTACTGAGATATAGTCTCAGTAATCTGCTGCCACTGTTCGGAGAAACGCCATCCAGCATTATTACTGCGAATCGACTCAGCACCCTGAATCGCATCAACCAACAGCCCCTGACGTTCATTGGTACGCATCATTTGTTCTTGCATCAAACTCCGCAGCCGGCGCTGGGTGACCCAACCGAGGATAATCGCCACCGGCAACAGCATTAGATAGACCCAGGCAATGGGGCCACCGACCAGGGCAATAAAGCCGATAAACAGCACGGCAAACGGCAGGTCGATCAGCCCAAAGACAACACTGGAGGTAAAGAATTGACGGACCTGATCCAGCCCCCCAACCTGTGCCGCAAGAGTGCCTAAGCTCCGCGGTCGAGTATCCAACTGCAAGCCCATAACGTGATCAAATACTTGTTGCGACACCGCTTTGTCCACGGCGCAAGCAACACTGTCGACAATCCGTGCACGGACAATTTTTAATAGCCAGATCAAGATAACGACAATCACCATGCCCGCCACCAAGGTGTGCAGCGTGGCATAGGCCAGAGTCGGCACCACACGATCATAGACCTGCATGGCAAAAATTGGCGTGGCAATCGCTAGGACATTGACTACCAGAGAGGCAATCAGCGTATCGCGCAGCCAGCGGCGCTCTTTAAACACCTCATCCAAAACCAGACGCGCGGCAATATTACCCTTGGCAAAGAACGCCGATTGCTTCGGCTTCGAGGGGGCGCTACGCAACCACAGCAGCAGCCGGTTCTCCAGCTCATCACCGGGCAATTGCATGCTCTCACCGTGGCCATCAGTGAGCAGCAACAGGCCCTCATCGCCACGCTCGACTAACTGCCATTGCTGCTGATGAAAAACCATTGCCGGCAGCCGCCGCTGATCAAAACGACTCCAGTTTAGCTGCGCAACCTGAACCCTTTTTAGCTGCAAAATTTTCAATACACTAGTGAGACACTTAGACGCAGGCGCCTGCCCCATACCCTGTTCGACCTGAGCACAGGCGTTGGTCACTGCGCCGGCCTCAACCGACACATCGAGGCGATCAAGGAGTAATTTCAATACCACGGCGGATAGTGGCTGCTGTGACCCTGCCTCATCAATCGACGAGGACCGGGCCTCGGGGGCTGCAGCTTGAGTGTCGGATACTTCGAATTCTGTTGTCATAGAGCCTGTATACCTGCCAGCTGATCAAAACTGCCGATTAGAGTTGCGACGCGCAATGACAAAATCAACCAGTCATTTTGCAGTTGTACCAACAGCAGACGCTGCTGGGTTAATTCCCGCTGAGTGTTCAGCACTTCGACCCAGGTTTTATGGCCACTTTGATATTGCCGCGTAAAAGACGCCAGCGTTGCACTCATTGAATCCACTACGTGCCCCTGGGAGCGCACAGCGTCGTGCTGTACGCTGCGATTAAGCATCAGCATATTAACGCGACGCTTGACCTCATTGAGGCTGGTATCGAGATCGTATTTGGCGGCATTGGACCGCGCCACAGCACTCTTAACCTGACCGCGACTGGCGAACCCGAGGCCGTCGAAGCTAGCCGTAAAATTGACCCCATAGCGAGTGCGCTCGGCATTGATCTGTGAATCACCAACATCGTGATCCACCTGAAAATAGATATTCGGCATGGCCGCGGCTTTCTGTTTTTCGATTTGCAGCTGCGCGACTTTTAAGCGCTGGCGTTTAACCTGTAAGTCGGCGCTATTGTCCAGAGCCACTCTCTCCACCTCGGGCAGTGCAGGCAGCACAGCCAGCAATGGATCTACAGCGCTGTCGGTGACCACATAGACCTGTGTCAGGCTCTGCAACTCAGACAGGGCAACAAGTCGCTCGCCGCCAATAGTTTGCCGCTGCACCCGAGCCTGCAACAGTCGCGACTGCGCCAACTGCACATCCGCTGCGGTGGCTAACGACCCCTGCTGTCGTCGTTCAATGCGTTGAAATAAAGCTTGGTGTTGCAGCACATTGTCATTCGCCACCTGCTGACGCTGGTTAATACCCTCGACTTTGGCATAGGTGACCGCAGTCTCTTCCATCAACTGGCGCTGCACTTGCAGCAGTCCCCACTGTTTCGCAGTAAATCCGGCTTCAGCCTGGTCGATGGCATTGCTGATTTTACCAAAGGTATACAGCGGTTGTTGCACGCGCACTGAGCCGCGGTTGAACTCATCGTCGAGATTATTGGCCTGTAGCGATAGGGTTGGATAGCGTCCCGCTTTAGCACTGTCTAAGAGATAGTTTTGCGCTTCCAGCTCAGCTTGTTTTCCCTTTACCGCAGGGTGGTACATGAGGGTCGCGCGCAGGGCCGAGGTCAGGCCCTGATCAAGGTCCTGGCTGACCGCCATTGATGGCAGGCTAACGCCCCAAAAAAGTACCAGAGTGACGGCTATTTGCGATATACGTTGGTTAAAAGACAAACTGTAGAATCCTCTATTATTATAATGTTTTTTAAGGTCTGCTCTGGTTGGGATACGACGCACCAGCCCACAAAGGCTGACCATCAAGAACCGCAACTTCCTCACCCGCAAGCGCCAAACTCTTCCACTGCCGGGGTCCAACCACAACCTCCAACTTTTCCGCTTTATCATCCTCACCCAGTAACCGGTGGGCCTTAATCAAATTATCCCGCCACTCCTTTTGCCATGGCGCTTTCTCTAGCGCCGGCTCAATCTCGGCAATGGCCTCTCGAATATGCCCCTTGCACAGATACACCAGCCCAACCATATAGCCGCAGGCGGCATGCTCCGGATTATGGTGCAGCATCTTCTTGAAACTCAGTTCCGCAGCGTCCCAATCACCCTCACGAAACTGATCAACCCCGTCCACTAAAAATCCCGCCTGGGGCAAACTCAACATCTCAATCGGTGGCGACTGGATCTTGCGGTTAGTACCGGCAATCAACGGCGCTAAATAATCCCGATAGTTCATCCAGCGAGCCTTTGAACTTTTGTAAATTGGCTGCCGAACCTGCCACACACTGGCGGTTTTAACCCGCCGTTGCAGCTGGTTAAAATTAAGGATCTGGGGCTCCCAATCAACACCAATAAAATCAATCATCCTGCGGGCATGGCTCTCGAGGTCATCCACCACATCTTCATAGTTAACCTCCAGAATCTCACCCGGAAATAGTTGGTGCCAATGCTGCATCAGCAGGTCGTGATCCGCCAACTGCTCGCCAATATCGCCGAGTTCATAGGCAAAGCCCATACCGCCGTGCTTGGACTGGTAATCGGTAAAATAATTGGAGATCGCGATATCACGGGGATCGCGCCGCACTGAGATAATCTTCGCCCGGGGAAACAAAAACTTGATCAGACCGATATTTAGAAAATTATGTGGCATTTTATCCACTACATGAAGAGCATCAGGAGCAAGTTCCTGCATCTCTTTCAACAGGTTGGTGGCAATGCCAGCACTGACCTTGGCGGTTAAATCATCAATCGAATCAGGATAACGGCGACCCGATCCCACATGCCGCTCCCAGCGGTTGAGCCCCTGCACTACCTGGCCGACTAAACTCAGCTCTCCGGCACCAAAGATCTGGCTGTGACCGGCGATGATTTGCTCCACCAGCGTGGTGCCAGAGCGCGGCATACCTAACACATAGACCGGCAAACTACTATCGACGCCATGCTTTGCGCGGCGCTTATACAACTCGGAAGAAAATCCAAAGCGAATGCGCGCACAGCGTTCGCGGTGGGCCTTGGCGTCGTAGGGAAGGAACTGTTTACTGGCCTGATTTGCCTGCTCAGCAAAGCCAAAGGCCCTACCGTAGTCACCACGTTTTTCCCATGCCGCCGCCAGTCTAAATAACAATGTAGGGCGCAAGGACCCCTCAAGGCTCGGCACACTGGCGGCCTGTTCTATTTTATCCAAGACTGCCACATCGTCAGGAAAGCGCCGGGCATTAATAAGCGCTGCATGGCCCATCACAGGGTCGAGCTGGGTGATGCGCTCAAACAGCTCGACCGCTTCTTCTATCTGTCCACATTGCATCTGCTGTTGTGCAAAACCCTGCAGGGCTGAGATACAGTTGCCCTGCTCCATTAAAACCTCGCGAAACAGTGTTTCTGCGAGATCAAAATTCTGTTCATGGCTCTCCACCTGCGCGAGAGCACTGCGCGCCTCAGCCCATCGCATCCTGATCTGAGTAGCCGATTGCTGCACACTCTCCTCTAGCGACTCAGCCAATTCAACCGCTCGTTGCGCCGCCTTGCGTGCGCCCCTGTCGGAGCACTGCACACTGACATGGGCCACTCTCACCCATAGGACGATATTGTCAGGATACAATTTCAGCGCCCGACGCAAAAGTTTTAGCGCCTGGATGAAATGGCCCTGCACGTGACACAGATCTGCCAACTGGCGGTGTAAAATAAGGTTCAGTGGAAATAGTTTAAAATATTCCCGCAGTATGTCCGTCGCTTGCCCATGCAGATCACGCCCTGCCAGCAGCTGGGTGTAAAGACACAGATAGTGGATGAACTCCAACTCGGTCAGCGCCTCTTGACGCTGCAATTCGGCCTGTTCCTGGAGCCAAAGTTCAGCGAAGTCGTACTGCTCGCCTTCAACCCAGATACGGCACTGCAAACCATTTAATTGATAATCGTACTGACTAAGAAGCACCTGAGGTAACTCAGGGCCGATCTCTGCTAGCAGTGCAAAGGCCTGGTCTACTGCATCTTGCCCTGCGTCCAGCTGTGACTGACTGAGATACAAATGCGCCAGATGAAGCAGAACACCGATCCGCTCGGGCTCCAAGACAATGGCCTTTTGCAACAATGTTTGGGCGCCTTCGAAATCATTTTGCAATAGTCGACAGTAGCCAAGACGTGCTAGCGCGAGGGCTTGTTTCGGGTGCCGCAACAGGACGTCATCCAGCATCCTCACCGCGTCGTCGAGCCGCCCTAGCACAATCAACACGGCCGACAGGTCCACCAAAGCCTCGGCATCAAACTGGGACCGATAAAACAACGCCTCGTCTAGAGTTTTCTCAGCCAGCGCAGTTTCACCCATCTGACCCTGAGCAAAAGCCAGTAGCGGCAACACCACTGGCTCTTGGGTCTCGCGCCAAACCGACTGGCTTAACTCTCGCAACTCAAAATATTGCTGCTGATCCGACAATTTTCTTAATAGCTTCAGGCTATTGCTGGTCACCTCTAAGGCACTCAGACAAACATCGTCGTATTGAACGAAATAGTCGGGGCAGTGCTCGTAGGCAATGTTGGAGACGTCGTACCCGTCGACAATGAGGTAGCACCGCCATTGGCAATACTCCTCCAACTATCGAATATCACAGCAGAACCGGTGGCAGGTTCGTTACCAAAGGTACCATAGCGGAAAAACTCTCCGGCCCCGGAGAGTGACGCCACAGGAAGCCCATTATACAGCCAGCCCCACTCCTCTGAGTTGTACCAAATTAAATTTCCACTGGCAGCTGTTGCTGCGGCAGCTGTACCACCTCTTTGATCGGTAATAAAGACGTCACTGCCGACCAAATAGACAGTATCGTCACTACCGAGATTCTGTGCATCACCCCAGATATTCCCCTCATTAAGGGTCACACCTGCTTTAGCCGAATCGACCATAATATAAATATTATAGGTTTCATCTTCGGAAAATAGTCTGCTGTCGACATCCGTAGAAGTGCCCGTCATCAGATTAAACACAACATCTACTGCAGGGTCCGGAGTGAATTCCCCGACGTTAACATATGCGTTGCCGGCAACGTCAGTAATAGACTGCGAATCAAATGTAAGATAATGGGAGCCATAATCGCCACTTTTAGTGGGCGTGATTGTCAATTGCCCACCGTTAGTCGCCAGCTGCCCACCGTTGTCGGCCACATCGATAGTATTTGTGTCATCGCTACCACTATCTGTCAGAGCAATATAACCGCTGCCTAACTTAATATCCTCGTCGAAACTGATCACCAAAGTATCGTTGGCCACCACCGTTTGGGTCCACTGAGTAACCGCACTAAGGGTGGGCGCAGTGGTGTCAACAGTGATCGGCAGCGCCTCAGAGTCAACACTGACATTGCCTGCCGCATCGGTGGCCTTAGCGACAATCGTATGTACCCCTTCACTTAAACTGGTGGCCGTTAACGTCCAGCTACCGGATTTATCCGCAGTGACGGCCCCGAGGGAATCGTCACCAGAGAACAGCTCAATCGAGGCGCCCGCCTCGGCTGTGCCACTAAAGGTGGGTTTGGTGTCATTAGTCAGCTGGTCGCTGCTGGATACACCTGTATCAGAGAGCGCGGCCAGCGCTAAATTGAGTGGGGCATCGGGTGCATTGGTGTCAACAGTGATCGGCAGCGCCTCAGAGTCAACACTGACATTGCCTGCCGCATCGGTGGCCTCGGCGACAATCTCATGCTCCCCTTCAACCAGAGTCGTGGCGGTTAAACTCCAGTCACCCAATGCATCAACAGTAACGGTGCCAAGGGAATCATCACCAGAGAATAGCTCTACGGAGGCGCCAGCCTCGGCTATGCCAGTAAAGGTCGGTGCATTGTCTTTGGTCAGCTGGTCGCTGTTGGATATGCCGGTATCAGAGTCAGTGGCCAGTGCCAAGCTTAGCGGGGCGTCTGGATCAGTTGTGTCGATGGTGATCTTCACTGCCTCGGATAGATCACTGACATTACCTGCCAGATCGGTGGCTTGGGC
>TARA_B110000503_G_scaffold29316_1_pt1 | contig 11290 bp, 11 predicted proteins | sample TARA_B110000503 | Tara Oceans TARA_B110000503 (sample SAMEA4397472) | marine metagenome | biome: Polar Biome; feature: [SRF] surface water layer (ENVO:00010504); material: water (ENVO:00002006), including particulate matter (ENVO:01000060) such as... | depth 5 m
ATTTAAAGACCCGCATTACGAAGCCCGCCAAACAATCGATACCGTCGATCATCCCAGGCTGGGAAAGTTACGGATGCAATCTTCGCAACCAAGGCTTTTAGGGTCGCCGGCGATCACATTAAAACCAGCGCCGGATCTTGGCCAACATACCAACAAAGTTATGAAAGACTGGTTGGGCTTTGACGAAGAGAGGCTGGAGCAACTCAGGCGCGACAACACGATCTAAGTCGTATTTTCGTAGATTAAGACAAGACAAGCGCTAGAGGCCGGGAAATACCATGTCGACTCCGTCAGATTCACTGCCTACGAAAGACGATACACCCAGATTGGATTTTCTGCAGGGTGTCGTTGTTTTAGAGCTTGCCAGTTCTGTGGCCGCACCCTTTGCTACTCAGCTACTTGCAGACCTCGGCGCTACCGTCATTAAAATTGAAAAGCCAGGCCTAGGGGATGATTGTCGCTCATGGGGACCTCCGTTCCTTGACGGCGAGTCGCTGTGGTTCATCAGCGTCAACAGGAATAAATCCAGCGTAACCCTGGATTACAGCCATCCAACTGGATACAAAGTGCTTGCGGGACTCATAAAAAAGGCCGACGTCGTTTTACTGAATCAGGTACCACGCGTTCAGGAAAAGCTGAAGGTCGACTACGAGCAACTCAAAGCAATAAATCCGGAGATCATCCACGCATCGATAACCGGTTTCGGCCTGCAGGGCCCACGCTGCAATATGCCCTGTTACGACCTGATTGCAGAGGGGTATTCTGGGGTCATGGATATGACCGGCGAATCGGCTGGTCCGCCCCAAAAAATCGGCACCCCAGCAGCGGATCTCCTGGCAGGCGAAGATGCGGCAATGGCGATACTGGCGGCTCTGTTTCGAAAAAGCCAACGGAAAATCGGCTGTCAGATCGACGTCTCTCTCGTGGAGAGTATGACGCGGTTCATGTCACCGCGACTCGTACCCTACCTGGGTTCGGGAGAGCCGATGAGGCGATCAGGGGCCACCGACAGCGTCATCGCGATATACCAGGTTTTCAATACCCTAGATTTGCCACTGACCCTCGGCCTTGGGAATAATAATATCTGGGCGCGTTTCTGGGGCGCCGTGGGAGAGAAAGAGGTTGCGACCATGGATATCTATTCCTCGAACGCCAGCCGTCGTGAGAAAAGATCAGAAGTCGTTGAGAAGATATCTGATATTCTGAAGCACAAACGCAGGGACGAGTGGTTGCAGATATTTGCCGATCAGCGGGTACCAGCGGGGCCGGTTTATTCGCTGGCGGAGGTTGCCGAGGATGCAGATCTGAGGAAAAACGGTTTTCTTTATCAGATTGAGAGAAATGGCTTCCACGTGCCGCAAGTCGGCATTGGTATCCGATTTGATGGCATGACCGAAGGCTGTGATCAGGCGCCACCACGACTTGGAGAAGATACCAGGGCAATTCTCACTGAGTACCTCGCAATGGACGCGCCCGAGATCGAACGCCTGAAAGGCGAAAATATTATTTAAGTTATTTGTTTAAAGGGTCTAACGATAAAACTCGGCTCGCCGAGTCATATAACTCAGTAAAGGTTGGAAATCATGAATAGAGAAAAGCGGTTCACATATATCGTGGTCGGAGCGGGTTCAGCAGGCTGCGTGGTCGCCAATAAACTATCCGAAGATCCCAGCAATAGTGTTCTGTTACTGGAGGCCGGACCAAGTAATAAAAACACCATGATTGACTTGCCCAAGGGCTTTGCAAAGATTGTCGGCTCAGAGAAATACACCTGGTCCTACCCGGCCCACGCGGGCGAACACGGTAAAACGACTGAGGAAACATGGGTACGAGGCCGAGTGTTAGGAGGGTCCAGTTCGATCAATGGACTGCAGTATCAACGCGGGCATGCGGAAGACTATGACAATTGGCAGACAGAGCTGAGTCTCAGCGGTTGGGGCTGGGACACGATTGGGCCTATATTCCAAAAACTGGAAGATCACGAATTGGGAGGAGCAGAAACGAGGGGAGTAGATGGACCGTTGCATGTATCCCAGAATAAAAATAGAGCATTCATACTGAACAAGCTTATTGATGCGGCTGACGGGCTTGGAATGCCTTTCAGAGCGGATCCCAGCGAGTCCAGCGCGCCGTCAATCAGCTATATCTGCGCCAACATCAAGAACGGTCGACGCTGGAGTGCCGCCAACGCATTTCTGGAACCCATCATTACTCGGAAAAACCTCACAGTTGTCACAGGTATTGAGGTTAGCCGCGTGCTGTTTGAGGACAATAAAGCAGTAGGCGTGCAGTGCGTGACCGGCTCAGCTACAGACGCGTTTTTCTGCGACCAGGAAGTCATATTATGCACCGGAGCGATGGAAAGCCCCGCTCTCCTCCAACGCTCCGGTATAGGTGACTCTAAACACCTTTCCTCGCTGAACATCCCGGTCCTGGCAGATAGCCCGGAGGTGGGACAGAATATGCGGGAGCATCTGATATATACCGTGCAATTTCGGCTCCGCGGCGACTACAGCCAAAACAAGGAGTACTCTGGATGGCGGATGGTGAAGAATGCTTTACGCTATCTTTTTAAGAAAGATGGCTTATTGGCCTGTCCCGCGTACGACCTTACTGCATTTGCGGCAACGCAGGATGGCGCCGAGCGCGCTGATGCACAACTTGTTGTCGCCCCGATAACAATGGACCTCACCAAGTGGGAGGGTTTCGATAAAGGCATACCGCTAGAGAAGGAGCCGGGTATGTCTATATTGGGTTACGGACTGCGGCCTCAGAGCAAAGGCTACCTTAAAATTAAATCTACCGAGCCTGGCATCGGTTATGAGGTTGTCCATAACCACCTCACAGACGAAAGGGATCGGCGCCTGGCAATCGGCATAGCACGCTACATCCGAAAATTCGCGGAACAGCCCGCGTTAAAAGATTACGTCGGCCACGAAATCGTTCCCGGGACCGAGTTTTCAAGCGATGATGAACTGCTCGAGGCATACAACATGATGGGCGGCCCTGGTTACCATACCGCAGGTACGTGCCGAATGGGGGTCGACGAAAACAGCGTAGTAGATGAGCGCCTTTGCGTAAGAGGTGTTAGCGGCTTGAGAGTGGTAGACCTTTCCGTATTCCCAACGTTGGTTTCCGGGAACACGAACGGCCCTGTGATGGCAGTAGCATGGCAGGGCGCCAGCCTCATTCTCGAAGATTCTGCCAATAAGCTCTAGACACTATTTTGCCTAACTTTGATTTCTCACTGACTGAGCGCGGTTGCATTTATGAATAGGCCAGCCATCATAGGTACCAGCGCACTGCCGGTCGGGCGGTATCAGACTCCCGATGACGCTGAACATCATGTTGTCGAACATGAATTGCTGGCAAAGCTGGTGGTCGATGCCATTGCCAGTGCGGGCGTCGACAAAAGCGACGTCAGCTCTATCATATGCGCTCAGCCGCGGTCTTACACCCGCCAGAAGTACTTCAGTACCTTCATGGCCAACTACCTTCGCCTGCAGTGCGAGGGGATTGTCATGGAGACTTTCGGCAACGGTTTAACCGCAGCGCTAGCGTTTGACAAGGCCTTGGATGAAATTCTGCTCGGAAGAGCCAAGGTTGTTCTGGCTCTCGCTATCAATATGGAAACCAGTACACCTTCAAGTGAGCATATGAAGGATAGTCTGAGAACCACTGGCGACGTTGATTTTCACGCCCCAAGCGGCTTTACCCCGATTTCCTGGTACGCGATGGACGCCATGCGCTATATGCATGAGTACAACGTCCCGAGGAGTGCGCTTGCATCAGTTGCCGTCAAAAATCGGCGACATGCCTCGCTAAATCCGCTGGCCCAATATAGGGACCCAATCACGCTTAACGATGTATTGAAACAGCGCACTATCGTAGAGCCACTGGGGCTGTATGAGGTGCCTCCCAGGGGCGACGGCGCCTGCGTGGTCGTTATCGCCAGTGAAGATGTCGCCAAAAGTCTTAAAAAGCCCTACTCCGTTGTGCGTGGCAGAGGCTTCTTCCATGAAGGCGCCCATCAGATAAACGAAGTGCCAAACAGTATGATTGATTTTGTTGCCGCACAGCGTGCCTCCGCTACGGCATATGCAAACGCAGGAGTCACAGCCGCCGATATTGATTTCGCTGAGATATACGCGCCTTGCACCATTGTGGAAGTGCTCGCAAGCGAGGCAATCGGATTAACGGCGCGTGGCAGAGGTGCTTTTTCCGCTGAAGAGGGCGTGACAACGCTGGGAGGCGCTATCCCTATTTCAACATCTGGTGGACTAACCTCAAGAGGACATCCGCCCTATGCGACCCCTCTGTACAACGCTTACGAGGTCAATGAACAATTATGCTCAATGGCGGGAGAGCGACAGGTGGCAGATGCCAGGCTGGGATTGTTGATGAACGAACTGGGTAACTACAATGCCGCCTTGATCCATATTCTTGAGGCCATGTCGCCATGAAGTGTTTCCCGGCTGCCGGCGTACGGCCCTACCCTCCCCGCGTAACGTCTTTCACCGCCAAATTCTGGCACTCGTTGCAACATGGGGAATTAGTCACGACTCGCTGCGGCGCATGCAATGCCTTAACCTTCCCTCCGAAACCGGTTTGTCCTCACTGTTGGGCGGATAAACAGGAGTGGAGGACAATAAGTCCAAACGGCGTGCTGTATTCCTATACACGAATTCATGCAGCACCCGCCCAGTTTTCCCAGGAACTGCCCTATGAAGTTGGTATCGTCGATCTCAAGGAAAATCTGCGCATCGCCTGTCGACTGGTGAACACCAGTAAAGAGACCTTAATACTTGATGCCGACGTAGAACTGGTCGCTATACAGTATGAAGACGGGCCTTTGCTCGCAGCCATGCCGTTATAGATCAGACGTTCAACGGATAGAAAATTCTTGACGGACATATCAGATATGCTATAAATGAAAGTATGGTGAGAATGTTGACTGCGGCTCGCTGTGGAATTTTCTTAACCCATAAAAGACAGAGGTGTGCAAAATGACTACTAACACGATCAAGCAACAAGGGGCATCGGTCATCGACCGGACACATTTAGGCGGTGACTTTGCGGTCGCCGATCGGAACGAGTCAAAAATATTCCCAGACGGGTCATCACTGGTTCGCGTAGAAGAGATTCCCTGGACACCCTGGGTGATGGAGGGCACTGAATTCAAGCTCCTATACATCAATCGGGCACACGCCATGTTCACGGCTCTTATACGCATGCCGCCAAATCTAGAGACGCCGGATCACCACCACTTTGGTGAGGCGCATGCCTACGTTCTTGAAGGAGAGTTCTCCTACGAATACGGGACGATGTACACGAAGGACTACATCGTAGAGGCGGGTGGTATCACACATAAACCTACCATCGGCCCGGACGGAGCCACGTTTTTCACCATTTTCTTTGGTGGACTCGGCGGAGTGGGAGCCGATGGTCTTCCAGAAGGCGGTATTACTGACTGTAACGAGATGTACCGCTTGGCAGCGGCTAACGGTGCGGCCGACCACCTCCCAGCGCCGCCATACCAAGAAGTCACGGCCGGCGGAAATTAAGACTAACGCAACAAAAAGGGTCATCGACGGCATGGTGTCACATATAAACAGTCTGAGAGTAAAAGCACTGCTAAGGGCCGGGACGGCCCTGGCGTTCGGCGTAATCCTTAGCTCCGCAACTGCATGGGCCTCAGAAGGACACAAAGGTGTGTCAGGATTCCTGCCGGATCCGACGAGTGCAAACTTTCAGACAGCTCCCGGTGTTCCAGACTGCACGAGGTTCGATGTGCTGAGGGGAGACATGACGGCCAGCTCATCCACCATGATGGTGCGCATGGATTCGGGATGTGTGGTGCCTTATCAGTGGCATTCACCCAATGAAGAGCTGATTATGCTCAGAGGTGAAATCGAAGCGCAGTTTCTAGGGGACAACGTTCTCAACCTGGTAAATGGTGCATATCTTTTGATTCCAACGGGAAAACCCCATCGATTCCGATGTTCATCGCAGGAAGCTTGTGTGATGTTTATTGCTGCCGATACTGCTTTTGACATTCATTTCGTAGACCAGGATGGCAAGTCTATCTCAGCTGAAGAGGTGGACGCGGCGACGGAAAAGTACGCCAACGAGAAATGGGGTAGTTAGACCCGGGGGCTTCTTTTGTCATCTATCAGCTCACTGCTTTTTTACGCAGATGTCGTTCGGTTCTTTGGGGTATTTTCTTTATGGCCTTCTTGATGTTTTTCACCAGGGCGAGAATGTCAGGATCCTTCGCCTTATTTGTCCAGTAGGCAATGTAGAGCGACCTACTCAGGGCGGGTGTCATCGGTATAGCAGCGAACGCGCTATTGGAAAATTCAAGCCCGCAGGTGCTCTCCGGGAATATTGCTGCGTAATTATTGCCCAGGGTTATGAGTTCTCGACTCAGGGGCACGCTGTCAATCTGCAAGGAAGGACTCGATGAATGATTTATCTTACCGAAGTAGTTGTCTATGGTAGTCCTCAAGCCATGTACCGTGGACGGCAGAATTAAGGACACCAAAGATAGATCTTCCTGTCCTATCGTTTTTCTACCGGCCAGTTCATGCTGACGCGACACCACCAACATCATCGGCTCTGACGTCAGTTTTTCTGAGGTGATCTTTTTAGTGTTGGGAACGTGATGAATAATACCGACGTCAATTTTGCCACTGACCAGCTGCTCGTAGACCTCGCCAGAGGAGGCCTGCACAACAGTCAGCTCTGTAATGGGTCGCTCGGCAATAAACCCCAGTACAGCGTCCGGCATATACATTGACATTGCTGTAGCGGAAGCACCGACGCTTACTTTGCCATGCGGTTGCCGTTTCGCATCGTTGATGAGCATTAAGGTGCTGGACATCTCGTCGAGAATGATTTCCGCCTGCTGGTACAGCAATTCACCGATGGGAGTCAGCTTTGCTCCCCTGCCAGTGCGCTCCAGCAATTGTGCATCGATCTCTTCCTCGAGGAGACTTATTTGCCGACTTATGGCAGGTTGGGCAACTCCAAGAATGGCTTCCGCCTTACTGATACTTCCATATTTTGCCACGTGGTAGAAATAAGAGAGGCGACGTGAGTCAATCTCTTCGCGTTTAGCCGCGATTGCATTACTGTTTTTTCTGGGTCTGGCCACGGGTGTTTTTCTCTTGAACTATAAACCGGAATTTGGGCGGGATTTCACCCCGCACATGCAGCAAAACCATAACAGATATACCTAAGGGCTTAAAGACGCCCTTGCGTTTTAACTGTCCATTCCGGTAGAGGCACACAGGCATGAAAAACTTAATTTATAGAGCATTTCAACTCGACCTAATGTTGCAAATAAAAAGATCTCGCTATTTTCCAATTGAGACAGACTGAGGGGTGTTTTGGCGGTACTGACACGTTAACTCGCGGTCATGAACTGACTTACACAAACCTGAATTGACTAACAAAACCGCTCTGCGATGCCCCACTTTTAGCCCTATGGGTCTTGTTTATAAACAGTGACTATCCATTTTTGGAACCGAATTAAATCAACTTGTCAGCGCCCTGTTGTTTTTCGGGGGGGGTGATTTGTCATTCTGCAAGTTAGCGTGGGAGTAGACCCATGAACGAAAATACAATGCGTTCGATAGAACGCGGATTGGTATGGTGTAGTCCGATATTCATCGTAACCCTCATCTACGACTTCGGCTATCTCGGCATAATTATCCACCCCCAAAAATATGATGGCAATGTCATCTCTAGAGCTCGTTAACGATTTCTATCTTCCTAATCCATAAGTTCTTTCGCGTTGTTCTTTTGACAGATTCTCCGACACAGACTAGTCGTTACCAGTACGCCACTAGTCAACACTAAGGTTGACTAGTGGCGAAGGCCGACCTATTATAAAAAACAACTACTTGTTTGGTTTGGTCAGCTCAAAAAACTGACTATCCATTTTTGGAACCGAATTAAATCAACTTGTCAGCGCCCTGTTGTTTTTCGGGGGGGTTGATTTGTCATTCTGCAAGTTAACGTAGGAGTAAACCCATGAACGAAAATACAATGCGTTCGATAGAACGCGGATTGGCATGGTGTGGTCCGATATTCATCGTAACCTTCATCTACGGCTTCGGCTATCTCGGCCATAATTATCCACCTCCAAATATGATGGCAATGTCATCCCTGGAGCTCGTTAATGATTTCTATCTTCCCAATCCATTAATATCTGTGGGTATGATCATGTGTGCAACTTTTGGCCTGTTCTATATGGCCTGGTCATGCCTGCTCGCGTCTTTACTCCGCAATCAGGATGGTAGCTTGAGTGCGCTGAGCCTCATCGAACTGGCTGGCGGCACCTTGACCGGCTGGCTTCTCGCATTCTGTCCTGCGATTTGGGCAGCCTGTGCGATGATGGCTGGAGAGCTGGACCCAGATGTTATCAAGATGGCGCATGTGATGACCTGGTACATTTTCGATTGTACCTACATGATCACCACATTCCAGATGCTGGGACTGGGCCTCTATACTGTTTTGAACAAGCGGCAGACTATGTTTCCCGAGTGGGCGGGCTGGATTTGTATTGCGATCGGCGTCGCCTTCATGACACTGGTGTTTATGCCGTTTGTTACTGAAGGTCCGTTTTCAGTCAGCGGCATGTGGAATTTCTGGATCATTTTTACGGCCTGGTTGATTCTGTTCTTTGGCGTGTATAACTATTATGTGCTGCACTATCTGTATAGCACGCCTGATGAGCAAGAGCGTGCATCCGGCGTTGTTCGCCCAGCTATGGCTGCTGCCTGATAGCCTTATAGTGGGGCGCTGTTTCGCGCCCCACTTGGGCTTTCTCCAGCTAAAAATGCTTTTAGGACGACTACACGCCCGATACTTATGAAATGACTACCGAAGATCTTATCGAAGAAAATCCTGTTCTGAGCAGTCCTCGCCCGGGGACCAACGGCATATGGATTTTTCTGTTTATCGACCTCAATATCTTTTTATTACTATTCATCACCTATTTGAGCGAGCGCTTGCGGCTGCCTGAGCAGTTTGCACAGGCACAGTCGGCGCTCGAACCGCTGTTCGGTCTCTCGAACACGTTGTTTCTTTTGAGCAGTTCAGCCGCAGTCGCTGTGGCAGTAAATGCCACCCGTGAAAATTTGACGCCGCGGGTAAGACGCGCGCTATTGTTGGGATTACTGTTTGGCGGCCTGTTCTGCGCCAATAAAATCGTTGAATATACCTTGAAAATTGATGCCGGCATTACACCTGCAACCAACGTATTTTTCGGGCTTTATTACGCAATTACGATCATCCATTTTCTCCATGTGCTGGCCGGTATGATTTTCCTTGGGCACTGCTGGTCTGTGGCGCATAAAGAAGTTGGGCTTTTAACCTACCGCAGAAAAATTGAGAACGTCGGACTGTTCTGGCACATTGTCGATGTCCTTTGGCTATTTATTTTTCCGTTACTGTATCTGGTGGGATTATGATGAGTGCCATTAAATCCTCTCCCGGTATTGTCTGGCTGTTACTTATGCTGCTCAGCGGTTTGTCGCTGTTGGTAGCTGAAGAGGCCAGTCCGAAACAACTTGCTATCGCTGTCATATTTGCAGTTGCGATGGTCAAAGCTTATCTGGTGATGGTTTATTTCATGGAAGTAAACCAGGCAGCTGCACACTGGCGCACGCTATTCAAGCTTTGGCTATTGATGGCTGGGTGTATTCTTACTATCGGCAACGCAATGGGCGCCGTATAAATCTCACTGACGCCAGCCCAAATGCAGGCCAAACGCACGCTCCTCGCCTCGCGTACTGAGTGGGTCCGTGCTAATCCAGTAAACGTCATCCAGTAAATTTCGTCCCCACACGCTCACGGTTGTCCGGCTGCCCAACTGCCAGGACAATTTTGCGGATAGTAGTTTGGCGCGTTCTACTGCTTGCTCGGTGGGTGCAACATCCCGTCTGGCGAAGCGATACTCATAAAGAAGATGAGCACGCCAGTGCAAGCTCTGGTACTCCAGTGATGCATTTAATTTATTGGGGGCCACATCCTGTAAAGCGGTTCCCGACTCGTCTTCACCTTCAAGATAGTGACCACTGAGAGTCAGTGCCAAATTCTGACCAAGGCCCTGCCGTAGATCGAATTCCATGCCGACGATATTTCCCTCATCTGTATTTTGGTAACTCAAGGTGTCGGGAGCCACCCTCACCCGGGTAATAAAATCTTCTATCGTCATATAGTAGCCGCGCAGCTGTAATTGCGTGGATGCAAGGTTGCCGTCGATACCAATCTCCAGCGAAACTGAATGCTCCGGATCCAGTTCGGTATTGCCAAGAACAACACCCCGTCCGGTGGTGCCGTTAAAGTAGCGCTCGGAAAGGCTGGGAAAGCGCACCGCCGTGGCGAGCTCTGTGCTCAGGCTCCAGTTTTCCGAAATACTCCACAGGCCACGGGCAAAGCCAGAGTAGTCTGAATCCGATTGCCTGCCCTGCCCCGAACTGCTCTGGGTTATGTAGGAGCCTCTTAAACCTCCGGTGAAAGTCACTGCAGCGAGCGTTTGCAGGGTATCAATATAGAGACCTAGCCGGTCCTGCTCTGCATCGAGAGTCTGTTCGTCCAGTACCGGCAGTGCTGTGCTGTCCCGACTCTGCTCCTGTGCCGTTACATTTCGTCTGACGAGGTAATCGATGCCCGTACGGACTGGCCAACTATTGTCACCCCAGCGTATATAAGCGCTGCCGCCGAGATCCAGGGACTCACTGTCGCCTGTCGTGGTATTGCCCTCAACGGGCTCCACCGTGGTTACAAGATCCTGGTAGTGAAAAAAGGCACTACCGTGCCAGCGCTCCTTGTGGTCAAGACTGAGCTGCCCCAACCAGTGCCGTTCACGGGGGTATTCTGTAGTGCTGTGGTCCGGATAGCGGCTGTTGGCCTTACCGATATCTTTACCGTAGGAGAGTAAGGTATCGAAGGCCAGAGCGGTTTCACCGTCATCCCTGAACAGACCCAACTTCGCATTGTACTGGTCAAAACCTGAATGCAGTGGCTCACCGCTGCTGGTCTGACTGTCGTTGGCACCACGATGGGAGATAGCGGTGTTAAATTTGGTGTTTCCGGTTCCCAGATATTGCAGGTTCTCTTCCCCGGCGCTACCCCAACCCAGGTCGGCCTGGGTGGCCAATAATTCAGCCGGACGAAATTGCAGCACGCCCCCCATCGCGCCCGAACCGTAATACGTCGAGGCGGGTCCTCGCATCAATTCAATATTACCCAGCATCATGGGGTCGATAAAGGAACTGCT
>TARA_B110000503_G_scaffold19327_1_pt1 | contig 11288 bp, 10 predicted proteins | sample TARA_B110000503 | Tara Oceans TARA_B110000503 (sample SAMEA4397472) | marine metagenome | biome: Polar Biome; feature: [SRF] surface water layer (ENVO:00010504); material: water (ENVO:00002006), including particulate matter (ENVO:01000060) such as... | depth 5 m
TTTTGACAAAATGCCCACTACACGCCGGACCGCAGTGTAGCCAGAGGACCCTGCGCCAGCACACGAATCGCGGGTTCAATCTGACCGACAGCCTGCTTAGACCCTCCAAGCATTAAGGCGTAACCATTTTCTAGTCCCCAAATACCGCCGGACACACCAGCATCGACATAATGCACTCCAGCCTTTTCGACCCTTTGGGAGCGTCATATTGAGTCTTTGTAGTAGCTGTTGGCACCATCAATCAGCACATCACCCGAGCTGAGCAGTGGCAGCGCCTGATTGATCACCTGCTCGGTGACATCACCAGCGGGCAACATCAGCCACAACACTCTGGGCAGAGGAAGGTCTTTAATTAACTGTTCCAGCGTATAACTCGCGGTAACACCCACTTCCGCAACCACGGCATCAGTCACGTCCGCGCTGCGATTAAACGCCACCACTTCGATGCCGCCGCGCCGTAACCGCCGCGCCATATTGGCACCAGTGACAGTGACCCCTGCTATACCTAGCTTCACTCTAGACCTCCGCTGACATCCTGCTGTTATAGGGGCCCTGAGGGCGATGTTTTGCAGCCCAGTAATTGCCAGAAAGAGCACCCTGTCACTTTCATGGCGCCAAATACGTAGACCAGCCCAATCGGCCCATCAATGGCTAATAGCCAATATTCCCAGGTCTCAGCGAGCTGATTGGGAACTGCATATATCACGGCGGATATCGCCGACAAGCGAACCAGTCCTTGCCAGAAAAAAACTGGCGCGCGATTGGTCATGTCATGGGACGCCCACATCAATAACGCCGCCGCCATCATCAAAAATGTTCCCAGCGTTATCAACGGCACTAACTGACCCTTGACCGGCTCAGCAGCGCTCGCAATTGCAACGGCTCCTGCCCATGTGCCTGCTCCTACCAAAAAATCCGATAAACCCGTCCACCAAATGAATTTCTGTAACATCGATAGTCCCTCTTTTTAATTATCTACGAGTAACAATTGTCATGCGCTAGCAAGCCGCGTCGAAAGTGATATCCATTCTCTTGATTCCCGGAATGAAATTGGACACCAGATTATGGGGACTCGCAACCAACTGAGGATTGCGTAAGCGAGGCACAATCTCCTCGAACATAATGCACAGCTCTCTGCGGGCCAGATGTGAACCGATACAAAAATGCTGCCCCACTCCAAACGTCCGGTGCTGATTTTTTAAATCAGGCATTCGTTGGCCACGCGTAACATCAAATGCTTCTGCATCATCGCCGAATAGTTCCGGGTCATGATTCACTGAAGGATAAAACAGTTTCAACAGATCGCCTTCTTTAATGTCCATCCCACCGACCGTGATATCTTCTGTCGCAGTGCGCTGCATGTGAATAAACGGGGGATAAAATCGCAAAATTTCTTCCACTGCATCCGGAATTAAGGATGGGTCGTCTATCAGCATCTGATGTTGTTCGGGGTGTGCCATCAAAAGTCGCATACCTTGGCTGGTTGCGGTTCGAGTAGTTTCAACCGCCCCCGCTATTAATATCAGAAAAAAAGTACAGAACTCAAACTCATCAAGGCTCTCACCCTCAACGATACCATTCAGCAAAGCGTCAATCACCGTGCCGCCTTTAGGGTCCGCCTTGTGACTCGCAGCAAGTTCCATGGCGATTTCAAAGATCTGTGCTGCGGCAAGTTGTCCGTCTTCGGGAGTCACATCCAACTCAGGGTCGTCCATACCGATCATGACATCAACAAGGCTGGCAAAGGTCTGGCGCTTATGCGCTGGCATTTCCATCAGCGCGCAGATAATAAACAAAGGCATTTCTGCTGATACCTCAGAGACAAATTCGCACTCACCTCTGCGAGCAACATTGTCGATAATATCTTTTGCAAATTCTCTCATCAGCGGCTCCAGTGCATCTACCGCTTTACTGGTAAAGGCATTCCGCACGACGCGACGATACTTAACATGATTTGGAGGATCCATATTGATAATGAGCTGCCGCATTATCTCCAGCGATTCCGGATCATTGCCCCCGGGTTGCGGGTGCGCCAGATTGGCGCTAGATGAGAACTTATCCGGGTTCTTTGAAATATAATCAAGGTCAGCACGCTTGGTGATGGCCCAGAAATCTCCGCCATACTGAGGCGCTCCAGTCTGATAAGACACTGGGCACTGTTGCCGCAGGGTCGCAAATGCTTCAAACGGCAGTCTCTCGTTGTGCGTCATAGGGTTCATAAGATCGAACTGGAACGGACATTTCTCAGTCATAGGGAGTCCACTTCTTGCTCTTATAGCCATTTAAGAGGCCATAAACCGACACTTGGGGCTTTCATAGTAAGGCTGCAGGGGCATGCAGATCAAACGAAGCTTGCGGTTCTTCCGATAAATCTGTGACAAACACCTGAACGCCAAGGAGCCTCATCGCTTTTTGGTGATGGAAACACTCTATGAAGTAATGCGACAATGGCCACAATTATGAGCAAGTGACGGTGACAGTGACAGTGACAGTGTGTATAGGATCGTCCTGCCAATAGCGGTATCGACGTTTTTTATTGCTTTAGACATTATTTTTGGCATTACGGCCGGCCCGTACTCATTGATAATTCTATGTATTTTTGAGATGAAGACCCTATGGATTTTAAAGACTACTACCAACTCCTCGGTGTATCTGAGGATTCGGGCAGCAAGGACATCAAGACGGCGTACCGCAAGTTGGCGCGCAAGTACCACCCGGACATGAATCCAGATCCTGGGGCAGAAGAAAAATTCAAAGAAGTCGCGGAGGCCTACGAGGTTTTAAAGGATGCAGGCCGCAGGGCTGAATATGATGAACTGCGTCAGCACGGCAACCGACAGGGGGCGGGGTTCGAGCCGCCACCAAACTGGCAAAGAAGCGGCGGCTTTAGTGATGCAGACGCTACCCGCTTCGAAGGCGATTTTTCAGATTTTTTTAACTCTATGTTTCGTGGCGGTGGTGCCGAGACAGTTCAGCAGACAAGAGGATCGAGAGGCCAAGATGCAGAGATTGAAATGGCCATTTTCCTCGAAGAGACAGCTACTGAGACGTTCAAACTCGTGGAATATAAGATTCCAGTCTATGAAAATGGTCAAGTCAAAGACGTTAAGAAAAGTCTAAAAGTCAAAATACCGGCAGGCACCGTCGATGGTGAGCGGGTCCGCCTTAAGGGGCAAGGAGGCTATGGTCAGGCAGATGGGCCGCATGGAGATCTTTACCTGCATATTCGATTAGTGCCACATCCGATGTTCGACGTTGAGGGGCATAACCTTGTCATCACAGTTCCACTGGCACCGTGGGAAGCTGCGCTGGGGACGAAGGTGACCGTCCCTACTCTGACGGGGAAAATACACTTGACGATCGCGCCCAATAGCCAGGCAGGAACACGGCTACGAATAAAGGGTAAAGGTATGACGACCAAAACAGGCACTGGCGATATGTTTGCCCTGCTAAAAATTGTAGTGCCCTCATCCGCCAACGACGAGGTTAAGGCTTTGTGGGAATCATTATCAGAGAAGACGGAATTTGACCCAAGAGCACAATGGAGTAACGCGTCATGACAGAAATAATATTGTGGGTTTCAGTACAAGAGCTTTGTCAGTGTGGCGGATTCACAGAGCAGATTATTGTTGAGGCAGTCGATCACGGCATTGCTCAACCTGCAGACGGCGATAATATCACTGACTGGGTTTTTGACACTACCACGGTTTATTGGCTACGAAAGGCGGTACGCCTTCACCATGATTTAGAAATCGACTGGATTGCTATTTCGATGGTGGTAGATTTACTACAAAAAAATGAAGCACTTGAAAAGCAGAGCCTCTGTTTTGAAAAACAGCTTAATCGTTTTATTAATTGAGCGAAATCTCTTAGGAGATTTATTTTCCCCCTAAATACTCAGCCGACCAAATAGTTCCGAATTCAAGCCGTCCATCTCGCCTTTAATTCCTCGATCAACCTCAAGTACAATGTCTAGGCCGCGGGACACATCGGGCTCTAAGGTCACAAAATATCGATTAGCAAAGAATGGTAGCGCCCATACTTTAGGTGCCCGACGAAGAACCGTTACAGTCGTGCCAGTCGGCACTTCATATTGAAATGCCACATCTGACTTATCGTAGTATTGAACTGCATGCAGATACGCACGTGCCGTCTCTTTGCTAATTTCTTTTTGGTCAAGGCTGTCGTAGACAGCCATCAAGTACATTGGTTGGTTAACTATATATCGACTTCCGGGCTTTAACTTTTCATCCACGCAACCAAGCTGGAAAAGTATCGCACAGGCCACAGTAGAAACTGCGAGCATGCTAACGGATTTCATTTTTCTTTTGTTATCAATACTAGTCATTTGCGCAAGACTCCGGTTGCTCTAGAATTCTAAAACTTCTCATGAGTTCTACGCCTACAGCAGCGACATACATACGAGGCATCGAAGGAATATTAATTAGCAGCTCAGGCATTCCAGAATTTAAAGCCTGTCTTACGTAATCATCATGCATTTCACCGAATGTATATCCAGCCGGCACATATCGTTCAATGATTTCACTAACTACGCCGCCTGGCGGAACGGGAGTGCCGGGGCGTCCAACTGTGCCCGCTATTTGCCAAGGCTGACGGAACCAATATAGCCCCATCGGATCGACTGCGTTTATCGGATTTGCAGCAACATAGCCATAGGTATTCAGTCCGCCGGCAAGTCCGATCGGGTCACTCTGAATATACTGCCCGATATTTGGATAGTAATATCTAAAGTAGTTGTAGTGTAGCTCTGTTTCTGAATCCCTATACTGGCCTGAAAACCTGCTGTTGTGCGGGATCTCGGCGTAATCAATATAGGTTTCCCCAAACGGCGTAGCTTCAGTATCTGCCACCACGCGACCCAATCTGTTGGTGAGCAGCGTTGGCGTGCCAAGGTGGTCGGCGTGGACATAGTGCACGGAGATGTCTCCAGTGCCGGGAGTGGTCATGAGCTGAGCGACCGGCTCGCCATCGACGTAAAGATACTGTCTTAAGGAGTGTCCGGTCGATCCATCAATCTCTGCCAGTAGTCTGCCATCAAGGTCATATTGGAAAATCGTCACCTGAGCCCCAACGGTCTTGGTGACGCGCTGACCAAGTGCGTTGTAGGTGTACTGGGCCGACTTTATCGGAGGATTTTTTTCGTTAAATACCGCAGTGGCGGTCCAGGGAATATTGAGATCGGCCAGGCGTTGATCCCATGAGGTCTTGCAGGTCTCTATCGTTTCATAGGGGCAGTTTTCCCAATAAGCGAATGTGTGGCCAGGGCTTGCTTTTGCCTCAAGAGTTTCCGAACCTGCGGCCCTATACTCCTGCTCACAATCACCCGTGTTACCGGTTGTGCAGTTGAAGTTACCCGTTCCTAGGCTGGTGACTGTGCCACTGCCCTGGATATTTGTATAAACCCAGCAACCTGACAGAAGCAGAGCGAGTACAGCGATAAGTGCCAATGTCTTCATGGTGGATTTATCCTATCCTATCGGTTACGGAGACACGCTATCCATGCGATTAGTATCATCATAGTGCGGTTTCATGTGTGTCGCACCGCCCTGTTTTTCCAATGTTATGTTGCCTGCAGCATCGTACTCAAACTCACGCGTCGTGGCGCTCATGCCGTCATTGATGTCGATCAGATCAAGCCGGTGACTGGAAAAATCTATCTGATAATCTTCCACCATTATGATGCCGTCACGAACAATGGTCCGCTTTTCCCTGTGGCCCACCTCATCATAGTCATAGTCAATATCACCGTATTTGCCGGCGGCAGTGTCCAACCGATTCAAGTTGTCATAAGTAAAGTATTCATTTCGGCTGTTATCGATAAGATTTTCGATCACCTCGACATTGTTCAGTCGGTCATACTGATAGTCCAAACTCTGTATAGCGGTGACAATTTGGGTGTCTAGGCGCCCATCTAGGTCGTAGGTTCGATTGAGCTGGCGGAAGTTGCCGTAGGTAGCCCCCTTGATCGGCCCAAAGGGTTGATACTCGAGATGAGTCACGAGGTCTTTATCCACCGTTAGCAAAGAATTATTCGGATCTTGCGTCTGGTAAGTCACGGTATCGACCTGACCTGCTGCATCAAACCCGTAATTCACGGCCGGGCCATTAGGGAAGGTGATTTGCTCTAGGCGACCCGCTTTATTGAAGTCAAAGTCCGTGACCAGACGCGCGGCAGCGAGGCCTGGCAACGTCACGTTGTTGTATCTCATATTCATCCGGCCGAGGGCGTCGTAGATATACACTGCTTGACCACTGGAGTCTTTGAGAGCGGCCAGCCGTCCATTACAAGTGTTGCAGAACTGCCAATTGTCATAGCTATAGGTTATGTTCTTGGTCTGATCTGGATAAGTGACCATCTTCAGTCGATTCAGTGCATCAAAGGCATAGATTGTAATCACACCGCGCGCATCGGTCTGCTTCGTGCGATTCCCGGCGGCATCGTAGTCGTAGCTGAGGGTGCCTGTATCTGGGCTGATCAAGGTCTGAAGTTCACCAAAGCCGTCATGGGAGTAAGCCGTGGCTAGACCTCGTTCATCCGTTACCCTAGTAACTAGGTTTTGTGGGTTGTACGCGATATGCATAGGATTGCTATCAGCATCTATGGCCGTCTCCAGACGGTTTTGTGTATCAAAACCTTGTACGGTCGGCGAATTGACCCCGTTGTTGATGGCGGTGAGATGGTCTTTCTCATCATAAATGTAGCGGGTATGCTGGCCGTCATTACCAAACTGTTGACGCAGGCGGCTCAGGCCATCAAAGTCATATTCACGAGATTGTGTAATCGCGCCTCCTTGATTTTTGTATAGAATAAAACGAGGGTTTCCTGCAGCATCTAAGTCAAACGTGATGCGCTGGCCGAGACCATTTTGGGTCGCTTGTAGTCGGTGGGCATTATCGTATTCGAAGCTCAGGTGCACACCGTCAGCTAACGTGATGCCCGTGATCTGCCCTACGTTGTCATACTCAAAAACAGTGAGTGCATTAATGCCCCCCAAATCCTGCTTGAGGGTGCCCAGCCAGCCACGAGCTGTGTAAGTCATATCTGTAATGATGTTGTTAACGTCAATCACTCTGCGCGGCTGGCCGCGCCCATTGTGGTTTTGGTACTGTGTCACATGACCCATGGCATTGGTCGACTTGATCAGATAGCCCTGCGCGGAGTATTCGGTCACGGTAGTATCAGTCACATCGGTACGCGGCCCGTCTAGGGTTATCGTTGCGATCTGGGTGTCCTCACCGGGGTCATGGTAGGTGTAAGTCTTCGTCCAGGTACGACTACTCACATCTGCAAGCCCTGTCAGATCAGTCTCGGTCCGGGTATGCAGCCTACCATTTGGGTTGAAGGTATAATCTGTTTGTTGAACACCCAGTAATTTCTCCTGTCTTTGTTGCCGAGTTGCGGGATACCAGTCGAACTCGAACGTACGTTCGTCGGCAGAGCCCTCACCTTCCACACGCTTGCTCACCAGGCCATAACGGGGAGCATCGGTGTAGTATTCGTAGTACGTCACATTCTCGGCCCTATCGGTCTCACGTGTAAGGCGACCACTCGCAGCATCATAGGTTTTGTTCTGTATATCAGAGAGGCAATCCGTAGAGGGTTGGCTGACACCCTCCGCAGCCTTAACATTGCTGACACCAAACAATCGCTCGAGATGGTAGATTGCCTGCTTACCCAGAGCATTAGTGACAGTGACCCTCGGATCAGAGACGGCGTCAATGTAAGTATAGTCAAAGGTACTCTGGTCGATGGAGCCGTCCGACAGCCCGCTTAAAGTGACGCGGCCGCTGATATCGTAGACGATGGTTTTATACAAATCGCCGTTCTCGTCGAGAATTTCTGTGATCAGACCAGAATGATAGGGATCGTTATACTGATACTGACGGGTGGGCGATGAGGACGCGGCATCTGGCGGAAACCTAACAACCTCCAAGTCCCCATTCGAATTGTAGCTATACCCATACTCTCTACCATCGGGGTCGATCATAGACACCACTCGATCCAACGCATCCAATGTGAGAGCGATCGTTTTCCCATAATCATCCGCGACCATGATAGTCGTGGCATTCGGGTAGGAAATCGTCAAGCCGCCGCCATCACGTCGTTGAACCCGAAGTAACTTACCGGCCGTATCAAACCACTCTCTATCGCCCGAAGAGGTCGTGTATAGCCATTGCGTGCCATCTAATGTGAGCGTGTCCTTAACATCCAGATCTGATCTCGCTATACCATTGCTCACCAAGAACTGAACAGCGCGTCCGGTTTCTCTATAAATCGTAACAGTATGAACATCATAATAATTGGCAGAAATTTGGGCGTACTGGCGGTGACTAAAAAGCCATTGTTTATTGTAGCTGTTCCAGCGGCGCCCAAACTGCAGCGTAGCTTCCCCCGCAGACGAAAAATCAACTTCAGAGATCGACTTATTGCCGGTTGAGTAATTAACAGGGTTATTGGTTAGCTTTTCGCAGCCAGGCTCATTCTTTTGAGCGATTTCGCTATCACAATTTTGTGTGTAGGGGTTGTAGACTAAAGGCGCATTGCAGGTCGCAAGCTGGAGATCCACATTACCGTAACGACAGACATGTCCTGTACATAATAATGGTGCCGAACAGGCATAATTTAGGCTCGGTTCAGTAAAATGGCAGCGATACCAGCCCAAAGTTGAGGTCCCATGTACGCTTTCAGTGCCATTGCATCGCCTATCATCTAGTCCTACTGCTCTAGTACAAGCTGCCTCTGGTGTTTGTCCGCTTGCAATCAGTTCACCGTTACTATACGCATTAAAATAACCAGCATCGGCCCGTCCCGCTGCTAACATTAGGGACAGGGCCGCTAACACTAGCGGTGCAAATCGCACGTCGTTTAGAGTGAATTTTGTACGCACCTTGCACGGATGCACAAGGCCTCTTAGCCATCCGCTTACGCAAGGAATTAGTGGCATGAGAAACACTAAAAGTATAACGAGAGAAATCGATTTGCAAGCTAGGCATTTAGTGCGTACTTGTCGAAAAAACACTCTATGGCAGGTCATTCGAACATGGTATTTCCAGGCTCTAGCTAGCACAGTAACAGTGCAAGATACGCACGGGGCCTTAAACAATGAAAACGCTGGGAGCATTTCGAATCTCATCCTTGAGTTCCTTCGAATTGGTACGCGTGCAATAGATTCTAGGTGAATACTCTCGAATAACCAGCAAAAAAAATCATCACTTCCGCGCAATCAAGCGTTTATTAAGCACAATTGATTTCCGACTCTTGTTTAGCATGAAAAAAAGGCGGGAGGATGAAAGAAAGAAAAGAAAAGAAAAGAAAAGAAAAGAAAAACGTATCGTAATACTGTCAATCGGCCCAGACAGGCACTTCCTCTGCCAGCACATGAATTCTGGCTATTGCCTATTTCGCCACCTGCACTGTGCCGATCAAAGTGCTAGGTCAGCTGCGTACCGGACGTCTCTCGAAGGGCCAACGCAACAATGGGCACCGCCAACAAGGAGGTAAGCGTCATGACAGAGAGTGCGGCCGCGTGACTGCCCAGCATCGTATAGAGGCTCCCCTCGACAGCAAGACCGGCGACCCCCGCAAGTACCGCGAAAATCATACGCAACGTCGACGCGGTTGAACGACAGCTTGTTGGAAACAGTTCGCCGCTTATTGTATTGACCATCACTTCTACTGCAAAAAAGCTAAACAGCAGCGCTATCCAAGCCAGTGGCAGCAGTAATCCACTGCTGTTGTAAAACGTCATTACAGCCAAGCAATTAACCATTAGCCCAACAGCAAGGGTGGGGCGCCGTCCAATACGATCTGAGATTCGCCCTGCCGTGACATTGCCCGTAATTGCCACAGCACCGGCCACGATATAAAGCAGACTGATGTCTTGTGGCGCGTAGGCATGCATCTCCTGCAAATACTTGGACATAAAATTCATCGTCGCAGCAAGATGAAACCAAAATGCCGCCGCAATCAACCCGATGGCCATCATTTGACCGCGGTGTGTGCTCCAGACCGTGGCAAAGGGTCGCCAGACCGAGTGAGCAGTATCGCCTTTAACATAGTGATTAAACATCGCTGATTCAGGCATTAATCGCCGCAACCATGCGAGATACAGAATAGGTAGCGCCGCCAAAACATAGAGCGCCCGCCATCCTCCGGGCAAGAATTCCACTGCGCCATAAAGTAACGAAGCCAACCCTGCCCCGATAGCCCCCATAGCGGCCAAAAAGCCCACACCCCAGCCGCGATGCATGACGGGGAGTAGTTCCAGCACATAGATAACGGCGATTATTTCTTCGGCTGTAGAAAATCCACGCGCCAAGAACTGCATAGCGATGAATTCCTCGGCAGTGCGCGCAAACCCTGTAGCGGCTGTGGCAATTGAGAGTCCCAGCAGGGTGAACATCAACATTGATCGCCGACCGATACGGTCTGACAACAGGGCAAGGAATAGTGCGGGAATAGACCCCATCTTTGCGATGGCGATAACTTTTCCCAACCTCTCTTCTGAAATACTAAAACTTTTTTGAATATCAGGCAGGGCAAGACCCAATACGGTCATATCATACTGCCCTACGAAGAAAGCCACACCCAAAAGCAGGAGTAGCTTCTTATCAGCTGACTCCAGTCCCGCTGGAGGAAGGAAAATTCGAAACATTAACTCTCAATTAACTAGAAGTTATACCGCAAGCTAACACCGTATGTACGCGGCTCTAACAAAAACTGATTCGTTGCCAACCCTACGTTCTGGTCACCTAAGTATTGTCCCGTGATGTGATCATCATCGTTTAAGTTAAGCCCCCACAGCTCTACGAGCCAGCTTTTATCTGTACTGTAAAGTGTTACGGTCGCGTTCCAGACTTCCCAAGCATCGACTTTATCATTGGGCGCGTTGAAAATTCGAGTGTAGAAATCATCCTGCCAGTAATAATTGGTCGCAGCGATAATCTCCATACCATTCTGCAAAAACCAGGTATAGCCGACACCTAAGTTGACAGAAAAATCAGGGGCGTTTGGCAGCGAATTGCCTTTAACTGATACGGGCAAACCGGGACACGTCGCAGTGCCCGAGGGGCAGTCCGGCCCTACGTACTCGTTATTAAAGGGCGTAGTAATAATATTTTCCACTGTGCCCAGTCGATTGATATTGGCCGGATCAACGCTTTCTGCACTGTCCAATTTAGAGTCGAGCCATGCCAGATTGGTGGTAAAGCGCCAGTGCTCGTCAGGCACCCAAATAAACTCACCTTCAAAGCCCTGTATGGTGGCA
>TARA_B110000503_G_scaffold31755_2_pt1 | contig 11283 bp, 9 predicted proteins | sample TARA_B110000503 | Tara Oceans TARA_B110000503 (sample SAMEA4397472) | marine metagenome | biome: Polar Biome; feature: [SRF] surface water layer (ENVO:00010504); material: water (ENVO:00002006), including particulate matter (ENVO:01000060) such as... | depth 5 m
CAACCCTTTTAACAGCACCATGCGCTGCCAAGGCTTACCATCACTATCAACTGTAGCGATACTCATCGCGGTAGGGTCAACAATACCGGACTCAAGAGCCTGCGCCATCCACAGGTTAAACTGAGTAAATGGGTCATCCAGCAAGGACTCACGAGACAGTTTCCCGTAATCATACTCGCGTCGATTATCTTGAAGGCTCATAGTATTTCCATCCGCAACCTTAAAACAGTCTTACATATTACCAATAGATTGCCCGCCATCAACAGGCAATGCAACACCATGCAGATAAGAACCCGCATCGCTGGCCAACAGCAAAAATGGTCCCGTTATCTCGTCCATAGCACCAGCACGGCGAGCAGGCGACGAGGTGAGATAGGACTGACTCTCAGGAGACGCAAATACCGCTTCTGTCATTTCAGTTAAAAAGTAGCCAGGGCAGAGTGCGTTGACACGAATGCCTTTGCCGCCCCACTCCAGCGCTAAAGATTTGGTCAACTGCACAACGGCCGCCTTCGAAGCGGAGTAACTAGACTGTCCAAAGGAAACGCGCAGACCAAGAATAGATGCCGTATTGACAATAGCACCACCAACACCCGCTTCAATCATTCGTTTAGCGGCCTGTTGAGCCACGAGCCAAACCCCTTTCAAATTGGTATCAATCATTGCATCCCAGCTCGACTCATCAATCTTAAGAGCGCTTCTGACATCTGCCACACCAGCATTATTAGCCACTAAGGTAATCGTACCAAATGCCGCTTCTCCCTGATCAAAAGCAGTCGCAATAGATTCAGAGCTAGTTACATCCATCGCAACCGCCACGGCGTCACCACCCAGGGCCTTAATTTCAGCCACTAGTGCCTCAAGGCGATCAACACGACGCGCTGCAACTACCACCCTAGCGCCACGAGCTGCCAAAATTTTCGCAAAATGTACACCAAATCCACTGGACGCTCCCGTCACCATGGCCACTTTCCCGCTCACATCAAATTCTGTTGTCATGCTCTTTTCCTCGAGTAATAAAAAAATTCTAGCCGTAGGTAATATATTGTTCCATCTCATTAGTATCCAGATGGCTAACGCTGTTAAAGCCTGTTAATTTCATCTTCTTTTGATTAAAAAAGAAATGGCTAATTGCCGTATTTTTGTACTGTAAATTAAGGTCAAAGATATTTTCATCGGGAATTCCAAGCACTAGCCCAACAAAAGTACTGATTGATCCACCAGACCCAATGGCTAAAATACTGTTACCGGCATCAGACATGGCTTTAATCTGATTTTGTGCATCTTCCACTCGAGATTTAAACTCCATCCAGGTTTCAGGCACCCCAGGGATACTGTCAGAGGTCCACGCCATAAGAATTTCGCGCAGCAGACGATAATAATTTTTTTTATCCGTCGGATCTTCCATGACCTTTTGGAATAATGGATTATCGCCGTGAATCTTGCCGTAGGCCTCAGTCATGTCGATAAAGTTGTACTCATTAAGTCCGGGCAGCACTAAACGGTCAGTACCATCTATGCCCAATCCTTCACAAATACCATCCATCGTTTGATGATGACGGTGCATATCCCCTACCACTAATTGATCGAAACGCATGTGACGTAATTTGAAATGGTCACCCAGAAAGCGTGCCTGCCGATGGCCCAACTCTGATAACTGATCATAATTTACCGACCCAAACGAGGCCTGTGCATGCCGTACAAGATGGAGCTCACTCATTAGACTTTCCCAGAATTAAAGTATGTACGTTTATTCCGGATCGTATTTAACCGCAAAACACCCTTAGTTAACAGGTTTAACATCGGCATATTTTCTATTGACTAGGCTGATAACGCCATAAACAATTCTGCGCTAAATAAAAATTGCACCGAATACGAACTATCTAAGCGCTTGCCGGTGGACCGCTTCTGGAGGCTAAATCGATGATTTTTGACTGCTCTTATCATTAGTACCTAACAATCAAGATAATTCGTTCTTCAGCTTAAATGAAGTGCAAATAAACTATAAAAATGAACTACTTAGGCGTATACTCCGCGACCTCATAATCCCGGGCCTAAAACCCCCAAGCCACAGGTAAATTAATGTCGTCAATTGACTTCGCATCACTGGGTATTTCTGCCCCTGTACTTAAAGCCGTTCAGCAACTCGGCTATGAGCAACCGACCCCAGTTCAAGAACAAAGTATTCCTATTCTTTTAGGTGGCAAAAACCTGTTGGGAACGGCACAGACTGGTACCGGCAAAACAGCTGCTTTCGCTCTGCCGTTTCTGAGCAAACTGGATGATACGCAAAAAACACCACAAATTTTAGTCTTGACGCCAACTCGCGAATTGGCGATTCAGGTAGCTGAAGCGTTCCAAAGCTATGCCAAATACATTAAAGGATTCCATGTACTTCCTATTTATGGCGGGGCAGATATAGGCGGTCAATTACGAGGCCTACAGCGCGGCGCGCAGGTTGTCGTCGGTACCCCAGGTCGAATACTCGATCATTTGCGCAGGCGGAGCCTAGACCTAAGCCAAGTCAGAGGTCTAGTTCTTGACGAAGCTGACGAAATGTTACGCATGGGCTTTATTGACGATGTAGAGACAATACTAGCTAAGACGCCCGATGACTGTCAGAGAGCGTTATTTTCAGCCACTATGCCGCCGGCCATTCGCCGAGTTACCCAGAAATATCTTGGTGATGCAGAAACCGTTAGTATCCAAAGCAAAACAAAAACCGTGGAGCGTATTGAGCAGCAGTATGTGACCTGCAAAAGCCATCAAAAGATGGATGCTCTTACTCGCATACTCGAAGTTGAATCTTTTGATGGAATGCTTATTTTTGTGCGTACCAAGTCTTCAACTGTCGATATTGCGGAGCGTCTTGAGGCGCGAGGTTTTTCATCTGCCGCGCTCAACGGCGACCTGAGCCAAACGTTGCGAGAGCGCACCATTAACCGCCTTAAAAAGGGTCAAGTTGATATTGTTGTCGCTACAGATGTTGCCGCTCGAGGTCTAGATGTTGAGCGTATTAGCCACGTTATTAACTTTGATATTCCCTATGATAATGAGTCCTATGTCCACCGTATTGGTCGTACCGGCCGAGCGGGACGAGACGGCAAGGCAATACTCTTTATTACGCCCAAAGAAAATCGTTTATTGCGCTCTATTGAAAAATCCACGCGCCAAACCATCAAACCAATGGCAATGCCCAGCAATGAAGAAGTCAGTGGTCAGCGAATTCAACAGTTTACTGAACAACTGCTGAAAACTATGGAATTACCTAAGTTAGATAAATTCCGTTCCCTGGTCCAAAAATTAGCTGACGACAATGATCTGGATATGGCTCATATCGCGGCTGCATTGGCCTTTGAAAATCAAAAAGAACGACCACTTTTTCCTAAGCTTGAAATAATCGCCGCGCCTAGCAGTAGAGATGACGACAGAGATTCAGGCCGAGACCGGAACAGAGATCGCAACGACAGAAATAAAGACCGTGGTGAGCGTAAAGAGCATCGTGGTAAGCGCACAGAAGGCCCGGATGCTCGCGCAGAACCTCGAAAAGAGCGGGCAGAACCGCGAAGAGAGCGAGCGGAACAACCTAACCGTGAGGCGAAAGCAAAAGATGCCGATGCAAATCGCGATGGCGTTCCAATGATCACTTATCGGTTAGAAGTAGGAAATAATGATGGTATTTCTCCGAGTAATATTGTGGGTGCCATTGCTAACGAAGCCGATATTGAGAGTCGCTTTATTGGTGAAATAAAATTGTATGATGACTACAGCACTGTGGACTTACCCGAGGGTATGCCAGCTGAGTTATTGAATCATTTAAAAAAGGTTCGGGTTTGTGCCAAACCCATGCGAATAAGCGTTCTTGGCGAAAAAAGTGACAGTGCAGAACCTTATTCTAAGAAAGTCGCTAGTCCGCGTAAGCGAGAAATTGGCGATGGCGATGACAAAAAAACTATCTCTCGCCATGTTAAAAATAAACGTACTGCAGAACCTAGCACAACAGCCAAGAAGGTCTTTACCGGAAGTAAAAAAGTGTTCGATAAAGATGCAAAGTCAAAGCGCGCTGATCGTCATTCAGCGAGCAGCGATGGTAACGCACCATTGAAAAAGAAAAAGACCTACACAAAGAAGCCTAAGCATTCGTAATTAGCTGGTCTATAAGGGTCAGCCTAGCAACAATAGTATCGCCATCGACCTGATGAGATTTGAAATACTCCTCGGCCATCGGTGCGATACTGGAGACCTCCGGTAGCTGAGCCGCCTCGTCACACATCTGTTTAATCCGCGGCAGAAACAGAAACTGCAACCACTGAATAAACGATAAAGTATCAACCGCGAAGGGTTCGGCGCTGCTTAAAGCCACTTTAGAGGGTGGTTTAGTCAACCACAGCCCCTCGTTCTGGAGTTCTTTTTCCAGAGCCTTCGCCATTGCACTTAGCTGTTGATAGGTGCGGCTCACTAGACTTCTATTCCCTTGGCTATCCTAATTCTCGTCTAAAGGGCGGCAATGCATCTAATAATTGCTTACCATAGCGCTTAGTCAACAACCGCTTATCAAGAATCGATACCGTTCCAGTGTCTGATTCTGTGCGTAATAGTCTTCCACAGCCCTGAATCAAGCGCAGTGACGCAAGCGGAAGCGATATATCAAAGAATGAATTACCCCCCCGAGCCTCTATCCATTCTGCTAACGCCTCTTGCAGCGGCTCATTTGGCACAGCGAATGGAAGCTTAGCAATCACTACGTGACGACAGTAATCACCCGGCAAGTCTACGCCCTCAGCAAAGCTAGCCAAACCAAACAGCATACTGGTGCGACCCTGGTCGATGCGCTCTTTGTGCAGTCGAACCATTTCTCGGTTGGAGTACTGGCCTTGGATTAATATTAGCTTGACCAGGTCATTTGGCAATTCATCATGTACCTGTTGCATTTGACGCCTAGACGAAAACAATACCAGAGTGCCTGCTTTTTTCTCAGTCATCGATTCAATATTATCGACTATATACTGGGTGTGGTCATCGACATTGTTACCTTCCACCGCATCAGAAGGTACCCTTAGCGTAGCGGCCTCGGCATAGTCAAACGCACCAGCAACGGATAAAAAGTGCGAAGAATCAGGGACACCCGTTTCTCTTTGCAACGTACTGAAATTACCGAGTGAACGCAACGTCGCAGAAGTTAAAACTGCACCATAGCAACTCCCCCAGAGACGCTCCCGAAGAATCTCAGCAGCCTGTATCGGGCTAGCATTCACCGAGACATCAACATTACCGCCGCCTGTGTCCTCTAGCTTTAGCCAGCAAGCCATAGGCATTTCGTCCTTCTGTAATTCTTTATGCAGCCGATCCCATAAAGCCAACAGACGCTCAGCGCCCGACAGCCAGGTCCCCGCCTGTTGATAAAAAAGCTCTATATCGGGCGTCGGAACGGGATATTGTTTATCACTTAAGGCTTCATTAAGGCTATCTTTAAGAACTTCGAGGCGCCCTAGCCATCCACTGGTATGGTGGGTAATTTGCGTCGCAATATCACGAATTGCAATCCCCACATCGCCATGAGTAAACCGGCAGATACCCTCATAATCATCAGACTTATCCAACTGATCTTTAAGCAGTGGGTAGGCCATAGACAGTAATTCGGTTATTTTTGCAGCTTCTTTCTCAATCCGTGGTAACTGTTCGACGAGCGCAGTATCTTTGGCAAAAATAGGCGCCTGACCTTTGCACTGTTTGGGAATACGCTCTAACCATGCCAGCGTGCCATTAATTCTACACTGGGCACCAAAATGACGAATAGCGGTATCCCCTAACCTATGACCTTCATCGCAAATATAAATACAATCTTCTGGCGGCGGCAAAATGGCACCCCCACCGAGAGCTAAATCTGCCATTACCAAATCATGATTGGCAACAATACAGTCACTTTCCTCAAGGTCCGTCCGTGCTTTAAAGAAGGGGCACTGATTGACAAACCGACACCGCCGACCTGAACACTGGCGACGATCCACTGTTAAAGCGCTCCATTCGATATCTTTAATATGGCTGTCCCAAGAATCTCTGTCACCGTTCCAACTGCCGTCTTCCAGCGCTTGGGACATCTCTCTAAACAAACTTTCTGTCTGTGCATTAGGATTAAACTGCTGCTCGTCCTCAAATAAAAACAGACCCCCATCTTTTGCCTTGATAGAGTCTAAACACTGCTCCATGCGAAGATTACAGGCATAACGACCACGCCCTTTAACCAGAGCGCAACTATAATCCCAACCACATGCCTCAAGAAGCTCAGGAATATCTTTGTGGATAAGCTGCTCCTGAAGAGCAATAGTCCCTGTAGAAACCACCACCGTCTTTTTTAACGCCCTGGCAATAGGAAGAGCAGCAATGAGGTATCCAACGGTCTTACCCGTGCCTGTTCCCGCTTCAATAACCGATATGCGCTTATCGGCATTATCGTTACTTAGACTATTAGCAATGGCAGAAATCATCTGCTTTTGGCCCAATCTCGCCTGTAAACCTCGAGTATTGAGGAATTGCCGATAGCCCTGTTGAATAGTGTCTCTGATGTCGACGTCTAACAAGTCTTAGTGCCCCAGTTGTTGTGATAAATAAAGCAGCTGGTTATCAACCGGAGCGGCATAAGCGCCCACAGCAATGGCTTGATACTCCCTGGGCAGTGCATTGATATGGTCTTTAAATTGTTGTTCCGCATGTAACCAGTCTTCCTCAGGCCAATGGCTCTTCAAACTCTCTAAAATATCCACTTGCTGTTCATTACCCTGCATCGCCCAAGCCGTAATATTGGTCGGAAATAATTGATAATTGAGCGTAATTTGTCGATTAATCTCAGCGGCAAGACTATCCGCGTCCTCATATTTGTCTGCCACAGGCTCACCAAAATTAACCTGAATACGCCCCTTGTAGCCAGTAAGGCCTTTTACAATATTGTCTAGGTCCTCGTAGAGGTCTTTGGTGTAAATTAAGCCCTCTTGCTGGGCATAAAGCTCGCCGGCTTTCTGAGCATCACAGGGATCATACTCATAAGAAATGGCGACAGGGACAATACTTAACTCGCCCGTTGCAGCGGCAAAACTTTGATCCTTATCCTTAGACAAGGCAAGCATTTTAAGCAGAGCTGTTTCTGTACGGTCCTGACCATTTTTAGCTCGACCCTCAGCCTGTGCAATCCAGATAGAGACCTTTTCTTGGACGATACTATGACGGATGTAACGAGAAAGATCTTTGAGGGCTTCAAATTTTTCACGTCGCCCTTTCACGGAGCGCTTAACGATAAAGCTCCGATTAATTCGCATTAAGTCTGCGGCAAATGGCTTGCTGAGTAGATTGTCGCCGATAGCAATTCTAACCATCGCTCGATTCTGCTTGTGCAGGCCCAAATTAACCAGCGCTGGATCTAGAGCAATATCCCGGTGATTGCTCATATATAAATAGGCATTATCTGGTGGTATTTTGTCGAGCCCGCTAAACCCATAGCTGTCGGTTGTGGTTTCAAGCAAAGCCATCAGGCGCGAGGTCATATGCATCTGAAACTCTGCCACAGTTGAAATGCCACCCATTAAATAATGTAGTTTGCGACGCAAAAACGGTCGCAGTATCTGGGTGAAAATACCGGGGAGGATTTTTGTCATCCGCGGAAACTCGCGCGCGAGCAAGAGGTCAAGTAACTCTGGATCGGTCATCATGCGCGCTAAAGCACTAGGCACTTCGCTATCGTTGTAAGGACGAATATCGTCAAAATCATTCATTCTATTAGTCGACTAATAATTATTATTGTCTAGCGTTTAATTGGACGTTGGCGAGAATTATACCAAAGCACTTTATGAGAAAACTCATCAACCTTATCTGCAACATCCAATACAAGTGCAAACAAAGCCATTCGCACCAATAGGCCGTTATCGGTCTGACGGAATATCGCCAAATTAGGGTTGTCATCAAGGTCAATATCTAACTCATTAGCATCTGCTCGTGAATCACGAGGCAATGGATGCATAATAACCGTATTGGGCTGACAGTATTTTGTATAGATAGCTTGATTAAGCCGAAACTTACCCCGATAAAGATCGGCCTCTTGTTTTGTCGAGAACCGTTCCTCCTGAATTCGCGTCGAATAGGCGATGTCCACATCCGCTAAGCTCTCCGTCATTTCATGAGATACAGTCACGTCAACCCCTGCACTGCGCATGGATTCAATAATCGACTCTGGCAAGGCCAATTCAGCGGGAGAAATTAATACCACATGAACATCGTCATACAAAGATAATAATTTTCCAAGAGAATGTACCGTGCGACCGTGGCGCAAATCACCAATCATAGCAATGCTCATTCCATCGATAGATCGCCCTTTATCGGCCAACTCTTTGCGGATGGTATATAAATCTAACAACGCTTGAGTAGGATGCTCATTAGCACCGTCACCACCATTGATCACGGGGACTCGACTAGCTGTGGCAAAATCAGCAACTGATCCAGCTTCAGGATGGCGCATGCAGATGACGTCACTAAAGCCTGATAAGACTCGCGCAGTATCTTGCAGAGACTCGCCCTTAACTAAGGCAGAATTCTCAAAGCCAGCCGTCTCTCGAACTTCACCACCCAACAGATTAAAAGCAGAACCAAAACTAACCCGAGTACGCGTACTAGCCTCGAAAAACATATTACCAAGAATCGCACCTTCAAGAACTCTTGTTACCCTGTGACGCAGAGCGTAAGGCTCCATTTTATCAGCCACAGCAAAGACAAGATCGACGTCTTCACGTTGAAACTGGTTGATTGACAGGATATGTGCGCCGGTAAAGTTCAAGGTGTAACCTCGAGGCAAAAAGTTGATGTTGGCGATTTTAGCCTTTTTCGTCGCCGCACTCTAGCTTGATAACGAAAATTCATCATTAACCTGCGCAGCCCAATCACTTAGGGCCTCCAGTACGGTGATTTGTTCAGCGGATAAGCCGCCGTTGGCCAGCAACTGAGCTATCTCAGCGCCCTGTTGCTCCATGGTTAAATAACCAGACTTCTCATCGGTTAGTCGCCAGCGACAGTTTTCTGCCCAAATACCCTGCTCTCGGTCTGATAATGAGTCGTTAAAATAACGCGCTCGATAACTAAACAATAGATCGTTGTAACGCGGGTCACTAAAATGAAAACGATGCTCAGTCAAGTCGGCGCAACTAGCTTGGCGTACCTCTTCCAACAAATGCTTATCACCATTGGGTAAGAAACCGTCGTACAAACGTTGTTCGGCATCTGGCTTTTCGGGAAACGATTGGCTATTAAATACCGCCTGTAATTTGGCCGACAAATCCATCTGATTAAGCCTCTGCCAATGTAATTCGCAGAGCGGAACATCAATATTCAAACGTTTCGCCGCGGCTTCATCGAGTAACCTGTGGGTCGTGACAACAGGGGCCTTATTAATATACACCACCTTGAGGGGAATTCGCACTTCATGGTCCCGCAACTCCGCCGTTGACGTGAACACTCGACGGGCAATTTCCTCAGGACTTAGATCGAGTAACACTTCGGGATCAAAGGATAGGTCTATGCAAATAATGCCGTTGTTATTAGTCGGATGTTGAGCCAAGGGCATCATAATGGCGCCGTACATATGAGCTCTTGAGAGCATACCTGAAATATGGAAGAAGGGTTTTCGCTGAGACAGGTTAAGCATTTCTCCAACCGCTTTTTTACTCCTCATGTTCACTACGTAGTCAAATAACCGGGGCTGTTTATCCTTGACCAGTTTAGCCACCGCAATAGTTGCAGTTACATCGGATAAGGCATCGTGAGCAGCTTTGTGGTCGAGGCCATTTGCGGCGGTCAAATGCTCAAGTTTAAAACTCGGACGCCCGGGTTCATGGTCTGGCCACTCTATCCCCTCGGGACGCAATGCTCTGGTCAAGCGCAACATGTCCATAACGTCCCAGCGAGAATTACCATTTTTCCACTCTCTCTGATAAGGATCAAAAAAGTTTCGGTAGAGAGCGTAACGAGTGACCTCGTCATCAAAACGAATACTGTTGTAACCCACTCCACAGGTGCCAGGCACCGAGAGTTGTCGGTGGATGGCTTCGATAAACTGAGGCTCAGACAATCCTTTTTCCAACGCTAATTGAGGGGTGATTCCAGTAATAAGGCAGGCTTGAGGAGCCGGCAGTATATCTTTATGAGGCTGGCAATAGATAACCAGCGGATCACCTATTGGGTTTAAATCCTCGTCCGTCCTTAAACCAGCAAACTGTGAGGGTCGATCCTTAGAGGGGTCAGCGCCGAAGGTTTCGTAGTCATGCCAGTAGAAAGTATTTGCCATAGGTTAACGCCTTTCTCCACCTAAATACGAGTTAAGTTACCGGTTGAGTCACTCAACCACCCTCGACTAAGGGTTGCGTAGGGCTCACCTCAGGCTTAGCGATTGGAGTCGCCAAACGCTGCTCTAACTGATAGATTTTTTGCGTGATTTGACGCCGAAAGCCCTCTATAGCCTCGATAGCTTGGGCATTATTAGCCTGACCACGTCCAGCCTGGGACAGCGATGTTTTTAGTCGGTTAAGTTCATCGGCATACTGACGCATTGCCTCCTTAGTATTTTCTATGTCTGCGGCAAGCCCCAACTGGGTAACCCTCATCTCGCCAATAGCCGCACTCTCTTTGTCAATTCGACCCACCACGGCGGCAATGGATTCTTGAGTCGCAACGTGCTTAGACGCAAGGAAAGCAATGTCCTTTTTGTTGTCGGCGATTTTTGTCTTATTTGTATCGTTGGTGACGCCCCAGAGTTTTCTGATTTCGCTCCACTGGTTTTTTAGTTCTTCACCCTGCTTACTAATATTGAGTTGCATCGCCGCACCCGATTGGGTGACCGACTCATCCGTGCTGCTAAGCCGTGACTCTAGTAGATCAAATCGCGCTAAAAGCGACTCATGCTTTACTGAAAGATCCTGATACTGCAATCCTCCAAAAATTCCGGCGCCAATCAAACCAAAAAAGGTCAGCAGCAGAATAAATTTCATCAGTCCAGACATCCCAGAACCAGTTGAATGACGACCATTTTTTGAACTCGGCGTATCACCACGTGACTCTGGCGGATTGCGTCCAATCATATCCTCACGTTCTGCAACAATTGAAGTTTTTGGCTTTTTATCCATGTTTTTTAATTCCATTGCCATATTTGATCAGTGACAGACTCAATACTATCTCATTACATCAAATTATACGCTGATCTTGACCAATATATAAAAATGACGGCCACAAAAAAACCGGTGAAGGATACCA
>TARA_B110000503_G_scaffold67360_1_pt1 | contig 11277 bp, 9 predicted proteins | sample TARA_B110000503 | Tara Oceans TARA_B110000503 (sample SAMEA4397472) | marine metagenome | biome: Polar Biome; feature: [SRF] surface water layer (ENVO:00010504); material: water (ENVO:00002006), including particulate matter (ENVO:01000060) such as... | depth 5 m
TCCAAAAAACGCTACCGAGCAGATGTCTTAATAGAAGACCATGTGGCCAAAATAGAGGCTAAAATTGACAAAGAAATGGATAAGGCTGCAAAGCGTTTTGGCGTTTCTTTTGACAGGCAACAATACATGGACACTAATGAGAGAGTGTCCGGTTATATAGCTCAATCAAAAGAAATATTAGCCCGAATGGGACTGGCCCTCACAGAAGAAAACCTTCCCGATGTAAAAGCCCTCATAGAAGAACTAGGAATTGTTTGCCCTGTTTCAGGATCTGCCAATTGGACAGATGTAAAGCAGTTTAACCTCATGTTTGGCACTAAAATTGGTGCTAGCGCAGACTCTGCTATAGATTTATATCTGAGGCCAGAAACCGCACAAGGAATTTTTGTAAACTTTTTAAATGTTCAGAAAACAGGCCGTATGAAAATTCCTTTTGGAATTGCTCAAATAGGGAAGGCTTTTAGAAATGAAATTGTGGCCAGACAATTTATTTTCCGTCAAAGAGAGTTTGAACAAATGGAAATGCAATTTTTTGTACGTCCAGGAACTCAAAAAGACTGGTATGAAAAATGGAAAGAAACAAGAATAAAATGGCACTATTCCTTAGGATTTTCTCAAGAAAACTTTCGTTTTCATGACCACGATAAATTAGCACATTACGCTGACGCTGCTGCAGACATAGAATTTAAATTTCCTTTTGGCTTTAAGGAGTTAGAGGGTATTCACTCTAGAACAGACTTTGACTTGAGTAGTCACGAAAAGCATTCTGGAAAAAAATTACAATACTTTGACCCTGAATTAAACGAGTCTTATGTTCCTTATGTAGTAGAAACGTCTATTGGAGTAGACAGGATGTTTTTGGCAGTATTTTCTAAAGCCCTTGAAGAAGAGCCCTTAGAAAATGGAACTACTAGAACGGTGCTTAAATTACCTGCTGTTCTAGCCCCTACTAAAGCGGCTATCTTACCTTTGGTTAAAAAAGATGGTCTTTCAGAACTAGCACTTGAAATTTTTCATGAGCTGCAGTGGGATTTTGCAGTGGCTTTTGATGAAAAAGACGCAGTGGGCAGAAGGTATAGAAGGCAAGACGCCTTAGGAACGCCTTTTTGTATTACAGTAGACCATCAGACTAAAGAAGACCAGAGCGTGACTATTAGACATAGAGACTCTATGGAGCAGGAAAGAGTAGCTGTTAAGGACCTTTCTGCTATTATAGATTTGGCGGTGAACGCAAAGCATTGGTTAAAAAAAATGAATTAATTCATGAAAATCGTTTCTTATAATGTAAATGGTATTAGAGCTGCTCTTAAAAAAGAATTTATAGATTGGTTGGTAGCTACCGCTCCAGACGTTTTATGTATTCAAGAGACCAAAGCCCATAAAGAACAACTAGACTTAAGCGTGTTTGAAGCGGCTGGTTATCCTTATCACTATTGGTTTTCTGCCCAGAAAAAAGGCTATAGTAGCGTGGCTATTCTGTGCAAAGAAAAACCAGATGCCGTAGTTTATGGCACAGGAATAGATTATATGGACGCAGAGGGAAGAAACCTTCTGGTACGTTATAAAGATATTTCTATTATGAGCATGTACCTACCCTCTGGAACTAATTTAGACCGCTTGGACTTTAAGTTTAAGTATATGGATGATTTTTTGGAATACTCAAAAACACTTAGAAAGACAGACCCAAATTTAGTGATTTGTGGAGACTACAATATTTGCCACCAGGCTATAGACATACATGACCCAGTGCGCAATAAAACGGTTTCTGGGTTTTTACCAGAAGAAAGGGCTTGGCTGTCTCATTTCTTAGAAAGCGGTTTTACAGATAGTTTTAGGCATTTAAACAAAGCTCCAGACCAATACAGCTGGTGGAGCTACAGAGCCAACGCAAGGGCAAATAACAAAGGTTGGCGTTTAGATTATGCACTTGTGAGTAAGTCTTTAGAGGCAAAAATCACAAAAGCACAAATTTTAAGTGCAGCGGTTCATTCTGACCACTGCCCAATCACTGTAGAAATTTCTTTATAAATGAAATATACCCAACTGCCCCATTCTCAAATTAAAGTAAGTAAAATATGCCTTGGCACCATGACTTGGGGCAAGCAAAATTCTCAAGCAGATGCTTTTGAGCAAATGAATTACGCTTTAGATAAAGGGGTGCAGTTTTTTGACACTGCTGAATTATATCCAGTTCCTGCTGCAGCTGAGAGGTACGCTCATACAGAGATTATTATTGGTAATTGGTTGGAGAAAAATAAGAAGAGGGAAGAGATTGTCTTGGCTTCAAAAATTGCAGGAAAAGCAGCTTTTACTGAGTTTATTAGAAAAACAGGCTTTAGTAAAGAGGCTTTAAATACAGCTTTAGAAGGCAGTTTAAAAAGATTAAAGACAGATTATCTAGATTTATATCAGTTACACTGGCCAGAAAGGAATACTAACTTTTTTGGGAAAAGAGGCTATGTTCACGATGAAAATGAGCAATGGGAAGATAACTTTCAAGCTATTTTAGAGACTTTAAAAAGCTTTGTGAAAGCAGGTAAAATTAGACAAATAGGGATTTCAAATGAGAATCCTTGGGGGGCTATGCGTTATTTAGAGATCCATAAACAAGACCCTACTTTTCCTAGAATGATCACTTGTCAAAATCCGTATAGCCTTTTAAATAGACTTTATGAAACTGGAATGGCAGAAGTATCTATGAGAGAAAACATAGGTCTTTTGGCTTATTCTCCTCTTGGGTTTGGTGTGCTTTCAGGAAAATATTTAGAAGGTCAAAAGCCGGAAAACGCTAGGGTGACTTTATTTCCTAATTACAACCGCTACAGTGTGGGGCAAAATATACCTGCCACAGAAGCCTATGCCGCTATTGCTAATCAGCACGGTCTTTCACTTACGCAAATGGCTTTGGCCTATGTGAATACCAGGCCTTTTGTCACCTCTAATATTATTGGGGCTACTTCTATAGCGCAGTTAGAAGAAAATATAGGCAGTATTCACACGCTTTTGTCTGAGGAAGTATTAATGGCCATAGAGGAAGTGCACAACACCTATCCAAACCCTGGACCATAAAAAAGCGCTTAAAACAAATGAGCTACTAGCTCTTCAATTCTGCCAAGACTTATTACTTTAATAGGGGTGTTTTTGGCCGTTATTTTGTTGTGCTTTGACACTATAATTTGCTCAAAACCAAGTTTTGCGGCTTCTGAAATACGCTGGTCTACTCTTTGTACGGGTCTTATTTCTCCTGCCAGTCCAACTTCTGCCGCAAAGCAAATACTTCTGTCTATGGCGTGGTCTTGATTGCTAGAGAGAATAGCTCCTATTACTGCTAAATCTAAGGCTGGATCTTCTATAGAAATTCCTCCTGTAATATTTAGAAATACATCTTTTGCACCTAAGAGAAAACCAGCTCTTTTTTCTAAGACGGCTAAAAGCATATTGAGTCTTTTTGCATTGTATCCAGTTGTAGAGCGCTGTGGCGTACCGTAAACAGCCGTACTTACCAGCGCTTGTATTTCTACCATTAAAGGTCTCATACCGTCTAAGGAAGCAGCAATAGCAGTGCCACTTAAACCGTCATCTTGTTTAGATATCAGAATTTCTGAGGGATTGTTTACCTCTCTAAGTCCTCCCCCATGCATTTCATAAATACCCAGTTCTGCTGTAGCACCAAAACGGTTTTTTAAGGATCTTAAAATTCTATATACATAGTTTCTGTCTCCCTCAAATTGTAATACAGTGTCTACCATATGCTCTAAAATTTTAGGCCCAGCCAGACTGCCGTCTTTGGTAATGTGACCTATGAGTATCACGGGGGTATTGGTTTCTTTTGCAAAACTAATGAGCTCTGCAGTACATTCTTTAATTTGTGACACACTGCCTGCGGCAGACTCTATATGGTCTGTCTGTAGTGTTTGGATAGAATCTATCACCAATATGTCTGGATCTATCTCTGCAATTTGTTTAAAAATATTTTGAGTCTTTGTCTCTGTGAGAATAAAACAATTTTCACTAGAGGGCATAATCCTATCCGCCCTCATTTTTATTTGCTTTTGACTTTCTTCTCCAGAAATATAGAGGGTTTTATAAGGAAGTTTTAAGGCAATTTGTAGCAAAAGGGTACTTTTTCCAATACCAGGTTCTCCGCCTAATAATACCAAGGACCCAGGTACAAGACCCCCTCCTAATACCCTGTTAAACTCTTGGTTTAGGGTGTCTAGGCGCAGCTCATTTTCTGTACTAATATCTCCTACTTTTAAGGGTTTATTAATTGATTTTATTCCAGTTGCTGTGCTTTTCCATGCCTTTTTTTCAGGGGTAACCAACACTTCTTCAACCACGGTGTTCCATTGCTTACACGCGCCACATTGGCCTACCCATTTAGCGTAATTATTTCCACAATTTTGACAGAAAAAAGAAGTTTTAAGTTTAGTCATGGGGCTTATTTTTTAAATTATTTTTAGGACTTACAAAAGGAATAATTAAAAAAGAAATCCCACCAAGAACTACAATGAGAAGTGTTTGAGAGATCCACATAATCCATCCTAGGGCGTTGCCTGCAACCGCACTAATTCCAAAAATAGCCACTGATTTTTGAATGGCAATGGGGTAGAGACCAATTCCTCCATTGGTGGCAGACATGGCAAAAGTTCCCGCTACAAAAGCCACTAATAGCTCCGAAAAGTCTAAAGTAATTGTTTCTGGAACCGTATACTTTACAACCCAAAACATTCCAATATAAGCCGCCCAAATAAAAAGGGTATGTCCTATAAAGGCCCACTTTTGTTCCATTTTAAAAACACTAAAAACTCCGGTAAAAAGATCTCCAATAGTATCTTTAATTTTCACAAAAAACAAATGTTTGGAGTTAAAAACAAGCCATAAAGTAACACTGCCTAAAAGCATTAGCAGAATAATAATGATACTTATTTTAATCCAAGAAACACCTTTTTCATCAAAGAAATTCAGAAGTACATCGGTCTGTAAGACCAGAGTAAACCCAATGACAAGAAAAAGCATGATTAAATCTATAATTCTCTCAGTAATAATGGTGCCAAAGCCTTTTTGAAAAGGCACTTTTTCATAGGTCCTCAGGGCAGTAGCTCTTAAAATTTCTCCAGATCTAGGAATTCCAAGATTTGCAAAATAACCCATTAATATAATTAAAATATTACTTTTTAAAGTGGGCTGGTAACCCATTGGTATTAGGAGGTAGTTCCACCTTATAGCTCTAGAGAGGTGACTGAGGACGCCAATAATTAGTGAAAGGCATACCCAAATGGGGTCTGCGGTGATTATATAAGAATATATTAAATGGCGGTCTTCTGGGCTTGTATTGGTATAGGTATGCCATACTAAAAACAACCCAAAGGCTATAGGGCCTAATGTTTTTAGAGCTTTGAGAAGGTTTTTTTTCAAATTATGTCAGTAGATTATTGGTTTCATTTGGAAAAACCAATGCAGGTGAAAAAGTTTTAGCTTCTTCTAAATCCATAATGGCATAGGTCATTATAATTAGTACGTCTCCAATATTTACCTTGTGGGCGGCAGCACCATTTAAAGTAATTTCTCCACTATTTCTTGGACCAGGGATTGCATAGGTTTCTAGGCGTTCTCCGTTGGTGTTGTTTACAATCTGAACTTTTTCACCCTGTATAATGTTAGCAGCATCCATAAGGTCTTCATCTATGGTAATGCTTCCAATATAGTCAAGGTCTGCCCCAGTGACTTTTACGCGGTGAATCTTAGATTTTACAAGGTGTATTTGCATGGATCAAAGATATGAAATTTAGATATTTTTAGTGGTTTCTATTTCTATATTATCTAATAAGCGCACACCTTCTAATAAAACAGCTGTCACAATTCTTCCTTCCTCAGAATTTTGACTAGATATGAGCGGCTGTAAGGTTTTTCCAGAGACAAATTCAAAGTAAAAAACATGTAGCCCAGGAGTTTGTTCTAATTTTGCTATGGCTTTTTTTCTAAGTGTATGTAAAGGGGTAGTGCCCTTTTGAGAAGCAGTCCATTGCAGTGTCTTAAAAATAATCCCTGCTTGTGCACGTCCTTTTTCACTGAGCCTTTCATTTCTAGAGCTCATAGCCAATCCGTTTGCTTCTCTTATAATGGGGCAACCTAAAATACGGATAGGCTGCTTTTTTTTTGCCACTAATTGTTTAATGATAACTAATTGTTGAAAATCTTTTTCTCCAAAATAAGCCCTGTTTGGCTGGACACATTCAAACAATTTTTCTACAACAGTGCCCACGCCGTTAAAATGCCCAGGCCTGTCTGCTCCTTCCCAAAATTGGTCTATGCCCTTAAAATCATATTTTTTTGAAAACAGCCCTTCTGGGTACATTTCTAAAACAGAGGGGGCAAAAAGGATAACCGCTACTCTTAGGGTGCTTAATAAATTTTTATCCGCCTCTAAACTAGAGGGGTATTTTTCTATGTCTGCTTGGTTATTAAATTGTGTTGGGTTTACAAAAATACTGACCACTACCACCTCATTTTCATGGGCCGCTCTAGAAACTAAACTTAAATGACCAAGGTGTAAAGCCCCCATAGTAGGAACAAAGCCTATGCTTCCCTGCCTGCTTTTAATAGGATTTAGTAGAGATACTAAAGATTTTTTATTAAAAATAACATCCATAATATGAGTTAAATGGGCAGCAAACTTACTATAATTACGGCTAATCTCTATAATTTTCGTAATTTTGCCACTTCCCTAGGGATTTTATTAAAATATATACTGTATGAATGGTAAAAAGATATTATTTGTATCTTCTGAATTAGTGCCCTATTTGCCAGAGAACGAAGTGTCTCAAATGTCATATGAGGCGCCAAGGATGGTGAACGGAAATGGTGGGCAAATTAGAATTTTTATGCCTAAGTACGGTAATATCAATGAGCGCAGGCACCAACTTCACGAAGTCATTAGGCTCTCTGGAATGAACTTAGTAATCAATGACGTGGACATGCCGCTTATTATTAAAGTAGCATCTATACCAAAAGAGCGCATTCAAGTTTATTTTATTGACAATGAAGAATACTTTAAAAGAAAGGCTACTTTTAAAGATGCAGCCGGTGCTTTGTTCCCAGACAATGACGAACGCGCTATTTTCTTTGCTAAAGGCGTTGTAGAAACAGTTAAGAAATTAAATTGGACTCCAGACATTATTCACGTTCATGGTTGGTTGGCGTCTTTATTGCCTCTATACCTTAGAAAATTCTATGCAGATGAGCCGCTTTTTTCTGAGAGTAAAATTGTGACCTCTGTGTACAAAAAAGGATTTGAAGGCGCTTTAGACCAGAACATGTTCAAAAAAATTGCCTTTGACGGTATTGCAGAAACAGATATAAGCCCTTTAAAAACACCCGATTATAATAATTTGTTAAAGGTAGCTGTGGATCACTCAGATGCCATTATTTTAGCGGCAGAAGAAATTCCAGAAGCACTTAAAAACCACATAGCCAGCCTCCAAAAACCTGTATTACCTTATGTTTCTTTACAAGAATTTGAAGAAGCATATGCACATTTTTACAACACTGAAGTATTAAAGTAGAGTCAATGAACGTGATTGAAATGACATTAAAAAATGTATTAATTTTTGGGTTAGTGGTCCTGGGAGCTTCTTCTTGTCAAGACCAAATTATTTTAGAAGGCGAGGGAATTATTAGTGGAGAAATTTTTGAAACTAGCAAAGCTACTTTTGACGTTTTTGCCACCAATAAAAATGTGATAGCCGTACAAACCAATAAGCTGCCTTTATACCAGTTAGGAAATTTTAACCACTCTGTTTTTGGAAAAACAACTGCCTCTGTAGCCACACAACTGCGTCTACAAAATAGCCAAGGCAATCCTGTATTTGGTGTTAGGGCTCAGAATGACGAGCGTTCAGCAACAACTCAGGAAAATGAAAGGGCTACTGCTGTTTATTTATACATACCCTTTCAGATTAAATCTAACTCAGATACAGATTTAGACGGTCTTATAGATGCCTATGATTCAGACCCAACAGACCCTAACAGTGATTCTGACGGAGACGGTTTAACAGATATTATAGAGAATAACTTAGGATCCAATCCTTTAAATCCAGACACAGATGGTGATGGGATTAATGACGCAGCAGATTTAGAAACTGCTTTTAATTTGTTTGCCAAGCCTTTTGATTTAGATAGTATTTACGGAGATAGAGATAAGCCATTTACACTCACGGTTAAAAAATTGGACTATTTTTTGAGGGATTTAGATCCAAGCACCAATTTTATTGAAACTCAGGAATACTTTTCAGATCAGACTTTTGATCCTGCTTTCACTAGCCACGTTCTTTTCAAAGGATCTGTTAACGTTTCTGACAAGGAGTTTTTGTTTTACAATACTGACAATGCAGAAACGCCAGATATAGATGAATCTTTAACTTTAGCTTCCAGATTAAACCCTGGTATTAGAATACCTTTAAATATAGATTTCTTTCAAAGATTTCTTCTAGATCAGGAAGGTTCAGACAACTTAATTAGCCAGTCTAATTTCACTACTTACTTAAGAGGTTTGCACTTCTCTGTGGCAGAGCAGGACAATATACTGCTGTTATTAGACTTTACAAGAGCTAATATTACTATGGAGTACAGCTATGATGTGTACAGCACAGATGGGGTAAAAACAGAAGCTCAAAAGCAGTACATTTTAAGCCTGCTCACTGGGGGCTCCGGCTTCCCAATTATTGGAAATGCTGTAAACACTATTACAAATTCAAGCTACTCCCCAGCAGTTTTAAAAGCCCTAAATAATTCAGAAAATGCGTCTAGAATTTACTTAAAAGGAGGTGTAGGCTTGTACAGTGAGCTCACCCTATTTTCTGGACCAAACGAACTAGCCCTCATTGAGCAAATAAAAGCCAATAGGTGGGTGGTTAATGAAGCCCGCCTTGTCTTTTATGTAGACACAGCTTCACTAAGTGGGGTTTCACTGCCAGAGCCACCTAGGCTATACCTTTACAACGCAGAAACTTTAGAGCCTTTAATGCGTTTTAACACTGAGGTCTATCAAGATGACTCACCGCTAGGAGTTTTTAAAAACTACGACGGTATATTGCAAACTGTAAATGGAAAAGGCACAAAGTATATGGTGCGCATTACAGACCATATAAATAATATACTATTGAGAGACGCACCTAATGCCAAATTAGCTTTAGGGGTGACCTCAGACATTAGAGTAAATCTAACATCAACTGCCAAGTTGCCAAATGGAGAAAGTGGAAAGCTTCCTATTATGGCCACTACCACCCCACTAGGTACCGTGTTGTTTGGAAACAATGTAGCGGCTGAGAATGCGGACAAAAAGTTACAATTAGAGATCTTTTATACCAAATCTAACTAAGCGCTTAAAATTATGTGTGGAATTGTTGGCTATATAGGTCACAGACCTGCTTACCCTATTATATTAAAAGGTTTGTCTAGGCTTGAATACAGAGGCTACGATTCTGCAGGAATTGCCCTCTTTCAAGAGGACCAAATTCTCATTAGTAAGACTAAGGGAAAGGTCTCAGATTTAGAGCTAAAAGCCCAAGAGCTATCTAAGAGTCTTTCAGGAATAGGAATAGGGCATACCCGCTGGGCTACTCATGGAGTTCCCAATGACATAAACTCACATCCCCACCTTTCTAACTCAGGTCAGTTGGCGATTATTCACAACGGAATTATTGAGAATTATGACGCCATAAAAACAGAACTTATAAAAAGAGGCTATGTATTCCATTCAGACACAGATACTGAGGTACTCATAAACCTCATAGAAGAAGTAAAGAAAAAAGAAGGGGTAAAACTTGGTAAAGCAGTGCAATTAGCCCTCAATGAAGTGGTAGGTGCTTATGCCATAGCGGTCTTTGACTTGGAAAAGCCAGATGAAATTGTAGTAGCAAAATTAGGAAGCCCCTTAGCTATTGGAATAGGAGAAGATGAGTTTTTTATAGCCTCAGACGCCTCCCCTTTTATAGAATACACTACAGACGCTCTCTACTTAGAAGACCATGAAATGGCTATTCTAAAAGCGGGTAAAAAAATAAAATTAAGAAAGATTAAGGATGACACCCCAGCGACTCCTAATATTTTAGCCCTCCAACTCTCTTTAGACCAAATAGAAAAAGGAGGCTATGACCATTTTATGCTCAAAGAGATTTACGAGCAGCCCAAGGCCATTCAAGACACCTATAGGGGAAGGCTTAGGCCAGAAGAGGGTTTAATTAAAATGGCTGGTATAGACCAGCATTTAGAGCGTTTTTTAAAAGCCAAACGCATAGTAGTAGTAGCCTGTGGTACCTCATGGCATGCAGGATTAGTGGCAGAGTATATTTTTGAAGAACTGGCTAGAATTCCTGTAGAGGTTGAATACGCCTCTGAATTTAGATATAGAAACCCTATTATTGGACCAGAAGATATAGTAATTGCCATTTCACAATCAGGAGAAACTGCAGATACCTTAGCCGCCATTAAGCTGGCCAAGGAAAAAGGAGCCTTTGTTTTTGGCGTGTGTAATGTAGCGGGTTCCTCTATAGCCCGTGCTACAGACGCAGGAGCTTACACGCATGCAGGGCCAGAAATTGGAGTAGCCTCTACCAAAGCCTTTACCACTCAGATCACAGTCTTAAGCCTTATGGCTCTTAAATTAGCCAAGGAAAAAGGGGTGATGTCTAGTCCAGATTTCCACACCTATTTAAATGCCTTAGCACAAATTCCCGCTCAGGTGGCTTTGGCCCTAGAGGCCGATGCCGCTATAAAAGAAATAGCCAAGGTATATAAAGACGCCACTAACTGCTTGTATTTAGGGCGTGGCTTTAATTTTCCAGTAGCCTTAGAGGGAGCGCTTAAGTTAAAAGAGATTAGTTATATACATGCAGAAGGTTACCCAGCTGCAGAAATGAAGCACGGCCCTATAGCCCTTATAGACGAACAAATGCCAGTGGTAGTAATTGCTACAAAAAGAGGTCATTATGAAAAAGTAGTGAGCAATATTCAGGAGATTAAATCTAGAAGTGGGAAAATCATAGCCATTGTTACCAAAGGAGATGTAACGGTAAGAGGCTTGGCAGACCATGTCATAGAAGTGCCAGAAACCCTAGATTGGTTAAGCCCGCTGGTTACTACATTACCTTTGCAATTACTTTCGTATCACATGGCAGTTTTAAGAGGTTGTAACGTAGACCAGCCTAGAAACTTAGCGAAAAGCGTCACTGTGGAGTAAAAATTTCATTATTTGACAATTTAGTCCTGTCTTTATTT
>TARA_B110000503_G_scaffold143769_1_pt1 | contig 11270 bp, 8 predicted proteins | sample TARA_B110000503 | Tara Oceans TARA_B110000503 (sample SAMEA4397472) | marine metagenome | biome: Polar Biome; feature: [SRF] surface water layer (ENVO:00010504); material: water (ENVO:00002006), including particulate matter (ENVO:01000060) such as... | depth 5 m
GCCAATGTAAGATAAGATTAGTGAAACATTCGAAGAATTAATTCTTCGAAGACTAAACTCTCCATTCTCATTGGTAAATGCTGCATCAAATCCACCTTTTACGTAGATATTTGCTCCAATTAATACTTCATTTGTGTTCTTGTCAAGTACTTTCCCATCCACTTCATCTTGCGCATGAAAAAATAAAGGAAGAGTTAAAAATAGAATTGTTGTTAGCTTTTTCATCATTTTCATTTCATTATGAAATGCACAAAACTGAATATCCGTTGTGGAAATGATGAATTCACTTACTCCCTTCGCTCGCATTACCGAAATCAGGTTCAACGGGTATAATCTCAGCCTTTCAGCACCCCTGTGTGTAATTTTTTACAAAGCTATATTATTTTTTGTTGTCTCAGTGCTTTTAAAGCAACGATTAATCGTTTTTTATTTAAACCATCTATAATAGAGTAGCTTAAGTTGTGTTTGTTCAATTCGTTTTCAAACAGAGCAAAGAGTACTTTTCTATCTTTAAGCAATCTATTTTCTCTTAATGGATCATTTTCATACGGCAAGTCAGGTTGAAGAAGGAGGAAATGGTCATAATTTGACTCTATAATCATTTGCTCGATGTATTCGCTGGTTGAGCCGAACTTATATTGTGACCACACTTTGAATGAAAAGGGGTCTCCATCACAAATTAAAAGAGGGTGTTTGTAATTGTTTTCTGAAAGTAATTGTTGTTCCAGCATGTAATCTAGGTCAACTTGAATATAAATGGGGTTCTCGCTTAGGTGTTTTCTGGCAAACTCAGGAACCCAATCGCAACTGAGCGTGTCGCTCAACTGTTTACATAGCGTTGTTTTTCCTGAAGATTCAGGTCCAATAATCGCTACTTTAAGTTGAGGTTGAGTAGTTTTATCCATTTTAAATATCCAAAAACAGCCACTATTGTGTAGACCATAAACAATAGTGTTGTGAAGTATAATTCCTTGTAAAAGTACATTCCGGCAGCTATTGCATCAACTACAATCCAGATTAGCCAATTTTCAATTTGGCGTTTCACAACCATGTACGTAGCTATAACCGCAAATACGGTGGTGAACGCATCGAAGTACGGCAATTCTGCTGAGCTATATTTATTAGCAATGGTCGCTAAAGTTAAAAAAGTAATTGTGCCTACAGTAATAGTTAATATTAGTTTTTTTGAAGAGATCTTTTCTACCTCTAAAGCTGAAGGGTTACTCTGCTTGGACCAAGCGAACCACCCATAGAACGACATAATTACATAGTATGCATTAATGCCAACATCAAAAAGAAAGTTTAATTTTAAGGTAATGTAAACGTATATCGATGAGCTAATTAAGCCGAATAAGAAACACCACCTATTGCCTTTTGAAGCTAAAAATATGTAAATCAATGCAGTTATTACCGCAATAATTTCCATTGTATTAAATACTTCAATTTCCGTAAGCACTTTTTGCCAAGCCTCTAGCATTTGCTAGCTGTTAAGTTTTTTCTTCAAGTCACCCAATTGAGTCAAAAAATTTGGGTCTTGTTCAATTCTATTACCAACCACAATGACATCTGCTCCTGCTGTAAAAGCATCTTCAGCTTTTTTAATAGTATTTACTCCTCCGCCAATAAATAACAGTTGCTGTGTATAGTCTTTAACTTTTGAAATCATCTCGGTAGGAACAGGATTTTCTGCTCCACTTCCGCCGTCTAAGTAAATGACATCCATCCCCAAATAAGTTCCTGCCAAAGCAGTACTTGCTGCAATTTCAGGTTTGTTGGCTGGTATTGGATTAGAATTACTCATGTAGGATGCCGTGGTTTGCTTTCCAGAATCAATAAGAAGGTATGCAGTGGAAATAACTTCTAAGTTCGTTTTTCTCAAATATGGAGCTGCTGTAACTTGTTGTCCTATTATCATTTCTGCATTTCTGCTTGATAAAAGTGAGAGGTACAGTATCCCATCAGCTTCAGTGGATATTTGAGAGACACTACCAGGAAATAAAATGAGAGGCAATTCGCTTTGAGATTTAATAAAATGGATGGTCTTATCCAAATCTCCATCTGTTAATAAACTTCCGCCCACCAAGATAAGATCAACAGTTGATTCTTGAGCTTTTGTTAAGATACTTTTTAAATTTAGGGCACCTACTTTATCTGGATCAATCAGTAAAGCAATCATTTTTTTGCCTTCTTTTTGCTGATTTTTTAATGTTTGGTAGATTGGTTTCTCCACAGTTTATTTTTCTGCTACAATATTAATAATTCACACTGTAAGCCATCACATAATTATTAAGCTTTCTGAATTCCATTGCCTGGATCTTTTCTTTTCCGTTTGCTCTTGTTATTCCAATCGCTGATCCCATTATTCCGTTGAATTTAAAATCTTGTACTTCAAAGTTTTCTTTTAAAAAAGCATCTTTTTTGCCGTAGATCTTAAACAAGGCTTCTTTAATACTCCAATAACAAGTTAATTCAGTCGGATTCTCGCCGGTTAATGACTGTTCTAAATCGTTCAGGAATTTCGACTTAATTCGTAAAATTTTATCGGTTATAAACTGCAAATCTATTCCTGTTTCATATTTTTTGTCAATGGAAATCGCAACTCTTTCATTTGAATGAGAGACGCTTAAAAAACAAGTTGAATTTTTGAAAGTTGGCTTTCGATGTTCGTCGTAGATAATGTCCTCTTTTGAAGCCATTGTTTTGCAAATAATTTCTCTAATGAATAGCCATTCCGCTTTTCTTTTGTCGTTGCTTATAGAACTTAAATGACTCATGTCAAAACCATTTTTAACTAAAAAATGAAACATTTCATCCATTCTATCGTATTCAACAGCTGCGGTATGAATAGAATTTGAAGGAGAGATTTGAAAGCTTTCAAACATATCTTTTGTATAACTGTTTAATACGAAAATAGCATTATTTAATTTGGTAAATTTGCCATCCGAAATGTAAAAAAATAAAACATGAGTACAAGTGTAGAATACTTACCTTATAAAGTTAAAGACATTTCTTTAGCTGAGTGGGGTAGAAAAGAAATGGAATTAGCTGAAGCAGAAATGCCGGGCTTAATGTCATTAAGAGAAGAATATAAAAATGAGCAACCTCTTAAAGGAGCAAGAATTGCTGGTTGTCTGCACATGACAATTCAAACAGCAGTTTTAATTGAAACGTTAACATCTCTTGGTGCAGAAGTTACATGGTCTTCATGTAATATTTTCTCTACACAAGATCAGGCTGCTGCAGCAATTGCCGCTGCAGGTGTTCCAGTATATGCTTGGAAAGGCATGACTGATGAAGAGTTTGATTGGTGTATTGAGCAGACAATTTTCTTTGGCGAAGATAAGAAGCCATTAAACATGATTTTAGATGATGGTGGTGACTTAACAAATATGGTGTTCGATAACTATCCTGAGTTAGTGGATGGTATCAGAGGTTTGTCTGAGGAAACGACTACTGGAGTTCACAGGTTGTACGAAAGAGAGAAAAATGGCACATTAGTAATGCCTGCAATCAATGTAAATGATTCAGTAACTAAGTCAAAATTTGATAACAAGTACGGTTGTAAAGAGTCGTTAGTTGATTCAATTAGAAGAGCAACTGATATTATGATGGCTGGAAAAGTTGCTGTTGTTGCAGGTTACGGAGACGTAGGTAAAGGTTCTGCAGCTTCTTTAAAAGGAGCAGGTGCTAGAGTTATCGTTACTGAGGTAGATCCTATTTGTGCTTTACAAGCTGCAATGGATGGTTTCGAAGTGAAGAAAATGATTAATGCTGTTGAAGAGGTTGATATTGTTGTTACAGCTACAGGTAATAAGGATATTATTTCTGAAGTACATTTCAGGAAAATGAAGGACAAAGTTATCGTATGTAACATTGGACACTTTGACAATGAAATTGATGTTTCTTTCTTAGAAAATTCAGGAGCTGAAAAAGTTGAAATTAAGCCACAGGTTGATAAGTACAGATTAGATGGTAAAGACATTATTTTATTAGCGCAAGGTAGACTAGTAAATTTAGGTTGTGCTACAGGTCACCCTTCTTTTGTGATGTCGAATTCATTTACAAACCAAACATTGGCTCAAATTGAACTTTGGAAAAATAGTGACAGCTATGAAAACAAAGTTTATACTCTACCAAAACACTTAGATGAAAAAGTTGCAAAACTTCACCTATCTAAGATTGGTGTTGAATTAGAAGAATTAAGACAAGATCAAGCAGAGTATATTGGTGTAACGGTTGAAGGGCCATACAAGCCGGATTACTACAGGTATTAATTGAAGCTTAACATAAAATGGAAAAGGCTATTGCAACGATGCGATAGCCTTTTTTAGTTTGTAACTGTTAGAATAGGATCGTTAAAATTAGCAGTATATTGTTTTAACGGAAGAATGGCGGGAGGTTTCGAAACGTCTCCTGTGCTCAATAAGAAGCTTGATCCACAACAATTGTCAGTTGCAGTGAAGCGATTTGGATCGGCTGAAACCAATCCACATGTATTAGAGGGTTCAAATGTGCAATGCCGATCGTAAGCTTTTATTTCATCAGATGACGATCGATAAAGAATAATTCCCCTCGACCCTCCAAACACTTCAACAGAACCACCGATGGTTTGAAGATTAATGTATTGTGGCAGGTTTATGTTATATTGAAAATTGACTTGAACTAATGGAATATTAGAAATCTCATCCGGATTACAAGCAGGAAATGACAATACAGTAGCGAAAACGACAAAAAGTAGTTGTTTCTTTAACGCCAGTATGGTTATTTTCGTCATTCTAATTTTTCAAAATCTGAATACAATATTAGGTTCAAAATATACGAAAAATGAAAAAAAATATTTTACGAGGCGTCGTTTTGTTTTTTCTGTGTGTCATGGCTATGAACTCGCAAGCTCAATCACAACGAAAAGTTCAAAAAACGGTTGATAAGCGAAGTGAACAATTAGAAAAAGATAAAGAACAAAAGAAAAAGGAAGCGCACAAGCAAGAAGAGGCAAAGAGGAAAGCGCATTTTGAAATGCAAACAAAAGCAGTTCAAAAAAGAATGAAAAAAACGAAGAGAAAATCGAAACGAAACAATGACAATAAAAGAGAATTCTTTGTAAAAAGATGGTTTAAAAGATGATAAATTCATGAATAATAAAGTCTTAAAAAGACAGCCTAAAGCTGCTGTTAAAATTTGTTATTCTTTTCATTAATTGTATATCTTTACGCCCCTGTAGTTTTTTACAACGAAACGATAACGAAACGATAACATAAAATTTCTATTATGCTAAGAAAATTACTTTTCATGCTTGCGATAGCATTGGGCTTTGCAACAACAGTAAATGCTCAAGTAGGATCAGGAACCATCAAGGGTACTGTGACGGAGAAAGCCAATGGTGAGCCAGTGCCGTTTGCTAATGTTGTACTACTAAAAGGAACAGAACAGATATTGGTAACAACAACTGATTTCGATGGAGTTTATACATTAAAACCAATTCCTCCGGGATCATATGACGTACAGTTTTCTTATGTGGGTTTTACACCTAGTAGACAGTCTGGTGTTGTTGTAAGTTCTGGTAAATTAAAAATATTAGACTCTGAACTATCGAAAGGAGTAAATATTGAGGAGGTTAAAGTTTATGCGGAACCAATTATTGAAATAGATCAAACAGAAATTTCTACGAGTGTGAACAGAACCCAAATTACCCAGATGGCCGTTCGTAGTGTTGCAGATATTACAAAGGCTGCAGGTAATGGTATTACGGCTAGAGATAATGGCTCGGGGGAAAATAATGTTAGAGGTCAACGTTCAGGTAGTTCAATCACATTCGTCGATGGTATAAAAATTATAGGCTCAACAAGTTTACCTAAATCGGCCATTGAAGAGGTTTCTGTAAAAACAGGAGGAATATCAGCTCAATATGGTGATGTAACAGGTGCTGTAACAACCGTGACCACTAGAGGGGCATTTACTGAGTATTTTGGAAGTGCAGAGGTGTTGTCATCAGGGTTTAAGACCGGGGAGACCACGTCATTTGGTTTGGATAATTGGGGGTATAACCTCGTGGGCTTTGCTCTTGGGGGGCCGATTATTAAGAAAAAGGATAAAGATGGAGAGGTTACTTCTCCTTTCGGATTCTTGCTAACAGGTGAACTTAGACATTCTCTAAGCGGGCAGAGTGTAACCCCTATCTATAAGCCAAAAGATAATATTGAGCAAGAGATTAGAAATAATCCATTAATCTTTGAAGAAGGAAACAATGGAGTTGTTCAAAGGGCTCAATTTTTGACGAGAGATGATTTTGAAGAAATTGACTTTAGGTTAAATGATGATGATTTAAGCTTTGCTGTTAATGGAAAGTTTGATGTTAAATTAACTGACTTGAGTTCTCTTTCTTTTGGAGGTACTTATAACTATGCTAAGGGTAATAACTTTAATAGAAGCTTTTCATTATTCAATTACGAGAATAACACTCAGTCACTGAGCACTGATTTTAGATTTTACGGACGATACGTGCAACGATTTGCGAATGCACAAGAAGATGCAAATACAAAAGAGGAGGATAAGTCATTAATTAAGAATGCGTTTTTCTCAATTCAAGCAGATTTTTCTAGAGCAAACAGATTGTCTGAAGATAGAAATCACGGAAGTGATTTCTTTAAGTATGGATATTTAGGAAGATTTAACGCGAATACTGAATTATCTTATTCTGACAATAACTTTAATGCTGTAACATTGGACAACGGTACAGAATATCGTGGAAGGTTTTTAACTGCTTTTGACAGTCCTATATCCTATGACTATACTGCTTCAAATGTGAATCCAATACTATCTAACTATACTAGCAATTATTACGATTTCTTTCAACCAGGAGATCCTAGATATTCTACAGCAGTTGCAGTTGCAGGTAATGGAGGAATTATAAATGGAGGAACTGTTATTGGTAATGTTTACAATTTGTGGACTTCCGCAGGAGCTGTTAGTAACGGCTACAGTAAGGTAGAAAATGATCAGATTCGATTGAGTGGTAGAGGCTCAGCAGATATAGGAGACCATGCAATTGTTTTAGGGTTTGAATACGAGCAAAGAATAGAGCGTTTTTATTCGATGAACCCAAGAGCTCTATGGGATTTAGGTCGACTTTCTGTTAACAGTCACATCTTGCAAATTGATTCGAATAATTACTCCATTAATTATGCTGCTCCAAGCCCAATTGATCCAACTGTTACTTTTGAAAGAAGGTATGATGGAGCGAACAGAACTTATTTTGCATATAATATGAGAAATGCGTTAGGTTTAGATCCAAATGGTATTGATTTTATTGATTTTGACTCATATGATATTGATTTGTACAATATGACATATTTTGCTGCAGATCAATTAATTAACCCTGCAAATAACATTAATTTACTCTATAGAGGATATGATTATAAAGGAAAAAAGTTGAATTCTTCTCCTTCGCTGAATGATTTTTTCAATGAAGAGAACGAGTTAGGGTTTAAAACAAGACCTGTACCTGCTTATCAACCTGTATATATTGCTGGGTATATAGAAGATAAATTTGCGTTTGATGATTTGATTTTTAGAATAGGTTTACGATTGGATAGGTTTGACGCTAACCAGCCTGTGCTTAAGGATCCTTTCTCTCTTTTCCCAACTAGGGATGTGGCTTATGCTAAAACTCAAGGTTTAGGAGAAACTCCAGCTAATATACAAGATAACTTTATCGTTTATGTGAATGATATTGAAAACCCTTCTTCTAACGGAGTTGTTGGATATAGAAACCCTGAAACGAATGAATTCTTTAACGCCCAAGGTGTACTTTTAAATGATCCTTCTGTGTTGCAAGCAGGTTCTAGTATTGCTCCTTGGTTAATTGACCCTTCTAGCACATCTGCTTCATCAGACATGAGTACTGAGTCTTTTGAAGATTACGAGCCACAGTATACTTTAATGCCGAGGATTTCATTTTCATTCCCAATTTCTGATGAAGCAACTTTCTTTGCGAATTACGACATCTTAACTAGACGTCCTTCTGGTGAGAACGGTTTAGAGCCACTAGATTTGATTTACATTGCGAACCACAATAGAATCATTAACAATCCAAACTTGAAGCCATCGAAGACAATTTCTTACGAGATTGGATTTAAGCAGAAAGTGGGAAGTAGTTCAGCATTGACCTTATCTTCTTTCTACAGAGAGCAGAGAGATGAGATTCAAGTAAGAAAATTAGTTGGTGCATTTCCTGAAGATTATTTGACTTACGATAACTTAGATTTTGGTACGGTTAAAGGTTTTACTGTAAACTATGAAATGAGAAGAACTAAAAATTTATCATTGAGATTGAATTATACCATTCAATTTGCCAATGGAACAGGTTCTGGTTCTACAACAGCTTTGAATTTAGTAAACTCAGATCAACCGAACTTAAGAACGATCTTCCCTTATAGTTATGATCAGCGTCATCAAATTGTTTCAACTTTAGATTATAGATATGGAAGTGGAACTGGCTACAATGGTCCAAGAGTCGGAGGTAAAAATATTCTTCAAAACACGGGTCTAAACGTTGTGTTTATTGCCGGATCTGGACAGCCTTATACCCAAAGATCTTTGGCAGGTGCTAGTGAATTGCTTTCAGGTTCTAGAACACCTCAGCCAGTTGAGGGAGACATAAATGGTTCACGTTTGCCATGGACTGTTCGAATTGATGCTAGATTAGACAAGTCATTTGATATTAATTGGGGAGCAAATAATGAAGCAAATAAAGAGGCTTGGAAACAAGGTAAAAAGCAGTCAAATTTGAATGTTTACCTTCAAGTTTTGAATGTTTTAAATGCACAGAACATACAAAATGTCTATGGATTTACAGGGAATGCTGATGACGATGGATATTTAAATGCTGCTCAGTTCCAGAATGAAATTAGACAAGAAGTAAATGAGCAGGCATTTAGAGACCAGTATAGTTTACGATTACAGAATCCAGGCAATTTTGAATTACCAAGAAGAATTAGATTAGGAGCTCAATTAAGTTTCTAAGGTTTTAAAAGAGATAGATTATGAGAAAGTTAAAAATTTCAATTTTGATGGGTCTTTTAGCACCAGTAATCGCTTTCGGAGCGGGTGGTGAGAAAGACAAGAATAAGCCAAGACAGCAGGTTAATACAGCAGCAGGATGCGCACCTGCAAGTAGAATTATTTTTCTTGAATTCAACAATGTCCGGACTCGAGTAGAGACAGGCGGAATTTGGTGGCAAGATAGAGCAAACGGTGTAGCTGATTATGAAGTACCTAAGGGCTCAAATAGTTTTTCTATTTACGCCGGTGGTCTTTGGTTAGCTGGAACTGATGTTAACGGACAGTTAAAAGCTGCTGTAAGTAAATTTGGACAAGGAGTAGATTATTATACTGGACCACTTGATGTTGTTGGAACTGCTGAAATTAATGATGTTACTTGTGCTGAATATGATCGATTTTTTGAAATTACTAGAGCTGAAGTTGCTCTTTTTAATGCGTACAATCAATCTGTAATAAAAGGTACTCAGGCAGAAGAATTTCCAGACTATCAAATTCCAACATCTATATTGGAATGGCCAGGTAATGGAGATGTTACTCCAGGTGTAGATCAAGACTTTAGACTGGCTCCATACATGAACGTTGCAGGAGATGAGTCGTATGAACCTGAATTGGGTGATTATCCATTTTACGACTTAGTTGGGGATGTTGATTGTAGAGAAAATAGAGAAGATCGTTCGATTAGTGGAAGACGTCCATTGTTTGGAGATAAAACATATTGGTGGATCTTTAATGATAAAGGTAATCTTCATACAGAATCTAACGCACCATCTATTGGTATGGAGATTCATGGTCAGGCATTTGCTTTCGCAACAAACGACGAAATTAATAATATGACGTTTTACAACTTTGAGTTGATTAACCGTTCAACCTTTACCCTAACCAATACTTACTTTGCAAGCTTTGTAGATCCAGATGTTGGATTATCTTCTGATGATTATGTAGGTTGCGATGTAGCTAGAGGTTTAGGTTACGCGTTCAATGGTGTTGAGAATGATATTGGACAAGGTGGTCAAACAGGTTACGGGGATAACCCTCCATCAATAGGTATTGACTTTTTTGAAGGTCCTTATCAAGATGCAGATGGTATAAATAATGCCGTAGGTGTTGGACCGGGTGAAGCTCTTAATGGGTTGGGATATTTTGATCCAAACTCAAGAGAGCCAGATTTAGTTCCGGATAATGAAAGATTTGGTATGAGACGATTTGTTTACTACAACATCGGTACAGCTCCAAACGGCGATCCTGAGTTGGCAGTTCACTACTATAACTACATGAGAGGTATTTGGAAGAATGGAAGGAGAATGAGACATGGAGGTAATGGTTTTAACACCGCTGGTGTTGAAGATATTCCAACGGATTTTATGTTTCCAGGAACAAGTGATCCCTTGCATTGGGGAACAACTGACGAGAACGGATTTACAACAATTCCAACGAATACAAATTGGACGGAAGATAATCCTGGAGGAGGAGAACCTCAGAATGCTGTTGGTGATAGAAGATTCTTGCAATCTGCAGGGCCTTTTACACTAAGACCAGGAAACGTGAATGATATCACTGTTGGGGTTGTATTTGCTCAAGCTCAAAGTGGAGGGCGTCTAGCATCTGTGGAAGATATGTTTACTGCTGATGACAAGGCTCAAGCCTTATTTGATAATTGCTTTCAGGTTTTGAATGGTCCTGATGCTCCTGAGGTAACTGTACAAGAGTTGGATAAAGAATTAATATTTTACCTAACGAATCCAAGTGTTTCTAATAATGTAGGAGAAAATTACGAGGAAAGGGATCCTAATATTGTGACTCCGGAATATTTGGCTAGTTTAACGACCCCCGTGTTTTTGGACGATAGATATAGATTTCAAGGTTATCAAGTATATCAGGCAGCCGGACCTGGAATTTCTGTCAATGATATTGAAGACCCGAGTAAAGCAAGATTGGTATTTCAATGTGATATCAAAGATGATGTTGCTAGTTTGACAAATTTCACTTTCGACCAAGGCTTAAATGCAAATATTCCGGTTCGTAAGGTTATTGCTGCGAATGAAGGAATTCAAAGAAGTTTTTCACTTAATCAAGATGCATTTGCTGTTGGCGACGCAGCGCTAATTAATTACAAAACGTATTACTACATAGCCGTAGCATATGGATACAATGAGTTTAAACCATATTTACAAGGAGCTGCTCCTGATTTAACAGATACCATTCTTCCACTT
>TARA_B110000503_G_scaffold143200_1_pt1 | contig 11264 bp, 8 predicted proteins | sample TARA_B110000503 | Tara Oceans TARA_B110000503 (sample SAMEA4397472) | marine metagenome | biome: Polar Biome; feature: [SRF] surface water layer (ENVO:00010504); material: water (ENVO:00002006), including particulate matter (ENVO:01000060) such as... | depth 5 m
GCTGAAAAGCTAGGTTATAATAATGTCGAATTCAGAGAAGGAGACATTGATGCAATGCCTGTGAATGACAATGTAGCTGATGTTGTAATTAGTAATTGTGTTTTAAACCTAGTTCCCAACAAGGAAAAAGTAATAGCAGAGATTGTTCGGGTGTTAAAACCAGGAGGACACTTCAGTATTTCAGACATCGTATTATTTGGCGACCTTCCTAACGCTTTAAGAAATGATGCTGAGATGTATGCTGGTTGTGTTGCTGGTGCCATTCAAAAATCAGAATACTTGCAATTAATTAAAGATCAAGGTTTTCAGAACATTCAAATCCAAAAGGAAAAACCAATCAGCATTCCAGATGATATTCTAAGTAAATATTTATCTGACGAGGAAGTTAAGAACTTTAATAAAGGAGCAACAGGAATCTTCAGCATAACTGTTTACGCAGAAAAGCAAGGAGCGTCATTGGTTAAGACGAAGGTAAAACTTTCAGATGTTACGAATTCTTGCGAACCATCAACAAGGTGCTGCTAAACTAAAATTAGTAGATCTCCCAATGAAATTCATTCCATAAGAAATCATAAAAAATAGAAAAACAACATACTTTTTTAGTGGCTTGACGTTTGAGAAAAAGTTCTTTTAAAAAAACTTATTTAACCTATCTTTGTTTCACTCTCAAACACCTCCAATATGGATTTTAAAGCCGGAAAACTTCTCTCTCAAATTGAGTTCCCTCAAGACTTAAGAGACAAATTAGAAACTTCTGATTTACCTCAATTGTCCAAAGAATTAAGAGACTTTATCGTTGATATTGTTTCAGTAAAAGGAGGTCACTTTGGTGCAAGTTTAGGAGTAGTAGAGTTGACCGTTGCGCTTCATTATGTTTTCAATACTCCTGACGATCAAATTGTTTGGGATGTTGGACATCAAGCGTATGGACATAAAATCCTAACTGGACGAAGAGAAATTTTTCATACAAACAGAAAGTACAAAGGGATTAGTGGCTTCCCAAAAAGAAGCGAAAGCGAATACGATACTTTTGGAGTAGGTCACAGTTCAACTTCAATTTCAGGTGCTTTAGGCATGTCTGTTGGCTCAAGATTACAAGGTAATAATGTAAGACAACACATTGCTGTAATTGGCGATGGAGCAATGACTGCAGGTTTAGCTTTTGAAGGTCTAAACCATGGAGGTGTAGAAGACTCCAACATGCTTGTCGTTTTGAACGATAACTGCATGTCAATTGACCCAAATGTTGGTGCCTTAAAAGAGTATTTAACTGACATTACTACATCGCCTACCTACAACAAAGTTAAAGACGAAGTATGGAGCTTATTGGGTAAAGTTTCAAAATTTGGCCCAAATGCTCAAGCCATTGTCCAAAAAATAGAAAGTGGAATAAAATCAGCAATGCTGAAGCAAAGTAATCTGTTTGAATCCCTGAACTTTAGATATTTTGGTCCGATAGATGGTCATGACGTAACTCACATGGTAGAAGTACTAAATGATCTGAAGAAAATTCCAGGTCCAAAAATTCTTCACATTTTAACTACCAAAGGTAAAGGGTACGAACTTGCTGAAAAAGACCAAACAAAATGGCATGCTCCAGGCTTGTTTAATAAAGAAACGGGTGAAATTATAAAAGTTACGCCAGATAGTCCCCAACCACCAAAGTACCAAGATGTATTTGGCCACACCATTGTTGAGTTAGCCGAAAAGAATGAAAAAATTGTAGGAGTTACTCCAGCAATGCCATCAGGAAGTTCGTTAAACATTATGATGAAAGCGATGCCGGATAGGGCTTTTGATGTGGGAATTGCAGAGCAACATGCAGTTACCTTCTCTGCTGGTTTGGCAACTACTGGAATTATTCCGTTTTGTAATATCTATAGTTCGTTCATGCAACGAGCCTATGATCAAGTAATTCATGATGTAGCTTTACAAAAATTACCTGTCGTATTTTGTTTAGACAGAGCAGGTTTTGCCGGAGCTGACGGTCCTACTCACCATGGTGCATATGACATCGCATACATGCGTTGCATTCCAAACTTAATCGTTTCTTCCCCCATGAATGAAGAAGAGCTTCGAGACTTAATGTACACTGCACAAGCAGAGGATAACGGAGCATTTGTAATTCGATACCCAAGAGGTGAAGGTGTTATGCCTGTTTGGAAAACTCCTTTCAAAAAAATTAAAATTGGAACCGGTAGAAAAGTAGTTAGCGGTTCCGATGTAGCTATATTAAGTATTGGTCACATTGGCAATTATGCAGTAAAAGCGGCAGAGCAATTAGATAAGGAGCATAAAATTGAAGCTGCTGTTTATGACATGCGCTTTGCAAAACCAATAGACGAAATGCTCTTGCACGAAGTATTTAGCAAATTTGACAAAGTTATTACCTTAGAAGATGGTTGCATCATGGGAGGAATGGGAAGTGCTGTGTTAGAATTTATGGCTGATAATGGCTACAATGCTAAAGTTACTCGTTTGGGAATCCCAGATGCCGTTATTGAGCATGGTTCACAAGACCAACTTTATGCCGAATGCGGATACGATGTAAGTGGAATTATTCAAACTGCAATAGCATTAGTTGAAAAGTCGCAAGCCAAAGAAAATCAAGCTTTCGCATAATTTTTTTTCATTCGACCCAACTATCTTATTTTTGCTGGCGTATTAAAGCCAAACAACCTAAAATAGTTATTATGAAAAAAATCTACTTATTACTTGTATCCATTTTTATTCTGGGTGCATCTCAAACAAATGCTCAGTGTAGTGCTGATTTTCAGTTCACCACAAACGGTTTAACCGTTAACTTCCAAGACTCATCTGCTTACACTCCAGGAGTGATGCATAATTGGACTTTTGGTGATAATAATGTTGGTTTTGGAACCAACCCAAGCCACACATACTCTAATTCAGGAACTTATACAGTATGCTTAACTATTTCAGATAGTTTATTTACATGTTTTGACACCATTTGCAAAACAGTTACTGTTATGGGTAATCAACCCACCCCTTGCAATACAAGTTTTACATACAATGTAAATCCTAACAATACAGTAAGTTTCACAAGTTCTACTGCAGGAGGTGTTGCTCCATTTGCATACGCTTGGGATTTTGGAGATAGTACGACTATTACAGGATTTCAAAATCCAACTCATACTTATTCAAATACAGGTGTATATTGGGTAACCTTAACAGTTACCGGCGCCAACAACATGATTTGTACCTATGTGGATACTGTTACAGTTAACATTTGTAATGCATACTTCACAGCTACTACTAATAGTAATGGAGTTGCTAGTTTTAATAATCAGTCAACTCCTTTAAACGGAGCGATTACTTTTAGCTGGAATTTTGGAGACAATAACTTTAGTAATGCAGTAAATCCTTCACATACTTATGCAAATGCAGGAGTGTACACAGTTACTCTTAATTTATTTGACACTACAACAAATTGTTCTTCATCTTACACAGACAGTATTAATGTACAAATAGGTACACCAAATCAATGTAATGCTTCATTTACCAAAGTAAAAGATTCTTCTGTCGCTTTTGGTGTTGTGCTATACAACACGTCTAGCAACTTTGGATCTCACTTCTATTCTTGGGATTTCGGTGATGGTATCACAGGTTCTGGTAGGACTCCTATTCACCAGTACCAAAACTTTGGTTCTTACGTTGTTTGTTTAACAATAACAGATTCGATTTTGAACTGTACCTCTATTTACTGTGATACAGTAGGAATGGATTCTTTAGGGAACTTAAAGACTGGTTTTGGAATTAGAGTGGTTAACCCAACGGCTTTAGGCTTACCTGAAGTAAATGATTTAAAAAGCGTTAACCTCTATCCAAACCCTGCAACTAATAAAGTTGCTTTAGATTTAACTTCTGTGCAAAGCAATGTTAACATCAGAATAATGGATATTTCTGGAAGAGTTGTAATGGAGCAATTAAATCAAAACCCGGGAATGGTTAAAAACTTTGAAATTACTTCACTCGAAAGTGGATTGTATTTCATGGTGTTGAACAATGGCTCTTCTCAAGAAATTAAAAAGTTTATTAAGCGTTAAGCAATGGTAGTTTAGTTTAATAAAATAGCTAGAAAGGCGCTTTACCTGAAATGGTTAGCGCCTTTTTTAGTTTACCCAACCTTATCGCGATGAAAACCGTCCTTATAAGTATGAAGAAATTATTACTAATTCTTGTATTGAATGTACTTAGTGTATTGAGTTTTCAAGCGCAAAACTGCCAAGCTGGGTTTAATTATACTAGCAACGGATTAACCGTTCAATTCCAAGACTCATCGTTCAGCACATCGGGAATTTCAAACTACAATTGGAATTTTGGCAATGGTAGTTTCTCTACATCGTCTAATCCCACTCATACCTATTTGAGTCCAGGTACTTATTTTGTTTGTCTTACGATAAGTGACTCACTTTGTACAGATTCTATTTGTTACAGTATTTCGGTCCAGAATAATCAACCTAATTGTTCAGCTAATTTTTATTCCATTAAAAATGGCTTAACCGTTCAATTTTTTGATTCTTCCTCTACATCGAATCAAACTGACTACATTTGGACTTTCGGTAACGGATTAACTAGCTTTGTCCAAAACCCGACACACACATACTCTCAAGCAGGAGCTTACATTGTAGGATTAAGCATCTATGACTCTTTAACGAATTGCACTGATCAATTTTATGATACTATTTCAATTCAACCAATAGTATCGTGCAACGCAAACTTTAGCTATCGGGTTAATAATGACAGCCTGTTTATTCAAAATCTAGCCGATTCGCTTTTATTAATAAGCTACGACTTTGGAGACAACAACTTTTCGAACCTAAATAATCCAGTTCATGTTTACACACAAAGCGGGACTTACATAGTATGCCAGACGGTAACAGACTCTGCAAATTGCTTTGCAACTTATAGTGACACGGTACAAATTAACATTACACGACGATGTCTTGCAGACTTCACTTATAATGTTAATAATCGCACAATAGACATTGTAAATCGAGCAGTCAACTATAATTCTGTTTTATATAACTTTGGAGATGGAGTAACAACCTCTGCACCAAACCCGACCCATACTTATTCTGCTAATGGCACATATGTTATTTGTCAAACTGTTTCAAGTTCTGCCATTTGCTCTGATACCAAATGCGACACAGTTGTTATAAATGTCGCCCCTCCTTGTCAAGCAGGATTTAGCTATCAAGCTAACTTCACACAAGTAGACTTCTTTAATCAAGCGCTAAATTTTACCGGCATTCTTTATGAATTTGGAGATGGGGACAGCAGTAACCTAAGTAATCCAACTCACAATTATTCTACTCCCGGGACTTATATCGTAAGTCAAACCGTCAACAATCAAAACAATTGCACCTCCATTTATACAGACACCATCACTGTCAGTATCCCTCCTCCTTGCGTTGCTGACTTTAGTTGCAGCACAATTGGCGATACAACCGAGTTTACATCCAATTCATCCAATTACAATCGATTGATCTATTACTTTGGTGATGGGGATAGTTCGCTTTTACCGAACCCACGACATACTTATGCTACAAGCGGCACTTTTACAGTTCAACTAGTCGTATTTAATGACAGCACAAACTGCATTGACAGTTTGAGCAAAACGGTAACCGTGACAGTATCTCAGTCTTGTGTAGCAAAGTTTGAACTTGCGCTTGACACCAATCAAAGAAATATTTTATTCCTGGTAAATACTTCGTCATCAGATAACACTCATCAATACTTTTGGGACTTTGATGATGGCACTAGTTCTACTAATCGCCTTCCTACCCATCAATATGCTCAAAATAGAGCATACAACATTTGCTTAACCGTTTTTGATACACTTCAAAATTGCACTTCTATCTATTGTGATTCAGTTGGTTTAGATTCAAATGGTAACATATTAAAATCTGCTGGATTCTTCTTAAGGGTTCTAAATGGTGGTTTTATTGGAATAGAAGAAGAATCATTAGAAAGTAATGTTTCAATATATCCCAACCCTTTCCAAAATCAATTCACAATAGAGACTTCTCTTGTCGAAAGTGAAATCGATTACCAGATTATAAGCGTAACAGGTAAAGTACTTAGCCAAGGACAATTCAACACCAATATGAAACAATTAGAAATAGTCAACTGCCCACCGGGAATCTATTTCTTAAAACTGATGCATAAAGGAAAAGCGATAGTAAAGAGAGTTGTAAAGATTTAGCAACAGCTTATAATGAAGATTGATAAATCACTCATAGAAAGTTGCTTAAAAAAGGAAAGGGCTGGACAAAACCAGCTTTATAAGGAGCTCTTTTCTTATTTAATGAACATTTGCATGCGTTATAAAAATGATTATGACACGGCAGGTGCAAGTTTGAACGCAATTTATTTAAAAGTGCTGGATAACTTGGACAAATTCAGAAATGACGATTACTTTATTGCTTGGGTGAAGCGAATTGCAGTAAATCATTTAATAGATGAATACCGCAAAGAACAACGCATTAGGAAAACCACTACGTACCTCGAGGACAATAAAGCAATTGAATCTAATGCTTATCACACAAAAGAAGCTGAGATGGAATCGGACTACTTACTCGAAATGATTAAGGGTTTACCTCCAATGACTCAGCAGGTTTTTAACCTTTATGCAATAGACGGCTACAAACACAGAGAGATTGCAGAGCTTTTAGAAATGAGCGAAAATACTTCGAAGTGGCATTTACGAGAAGCGAGAAAAAAATTACAAGCCAAATTATTGGTCTTTAATGAAAATATATCATGAAAGAAATGAATAACATAGACGATCTATTCCGTAAAGAAACGGAACGACACTATCCCGTCGATGAGTTACTGTGGGCAGCAGTTGAGTCTCAATTACCGATAAACGATAGGCCAAAGACACCTTGGGTGTATAGCCTAAACACAATTGTCCTTTTAGCAGTTCTTTTAACTTGCTCTTTTATTCCAAAAGACAATTCAAGAACTACTAAATCTGCCCCTGTAACTCTGCATACCAACTCTCCAAAAACCACTATTAATCAAACTTACGAAACGAAGGAAAACGTATCGACAGTTAACAATAAGTCACGTACATCATCAATTATAGAATCTGAACCAAAACAACCAAAAGAAAGCAATCCAACAATTGCTACAGAGAGGTATGAAACTGAACATCAAGTCGATAAAAGTTCAAGTACAACAATTAGACGACAAACTCAAACTTTCGGTTCTGCGACAAATAAACTAAATTCATTCAATTCAAAAAGTTCTTCTATTAGGATAGAAAACAAAAAGTTTACTTCAACTAAACACCTGGAAGTAGATCGCGTACTTATATCAATTCCTTTACTAACTGATTTCGTAGAATTAGACCCTAAGGTTTTAACTGTTAAGCCCATTACGTCGAAAAAGTTGAATAAATATCCGTCTACAAAATCTTATTATAATGTAGAATTCGAAGCGCTTTTCTCTGTTGCACTTTCTAAATCGCTTAATAATGGAGAACAAGGTTTAATGAATACTAAGCGTGACGGCGAAACTTCAATTGAATTCAAATCCTTAGCGTTGAACTTTATTGGACAAAAGAAATTCTTGATATATGGTATCGGAATCCAACAATCACAATACTCTGAGAGATTTGCTTATAATATAGATGTCGAAAAAAGTCGTTTGGTTAGCTCGTATGATACTAATTACAGAGTAATAAATGGTAATTACAACAGTAATGGCACTCCAGTGCTCCTAATTGAACAAGAGATAACAGAAAACCAAAACACAGAAGAGTTCATCTCCAAAGACGTTGTCGGAGGACTAAACACCTTCAAATGGATTGGGTTGCCACTATTTATTGGCGTTCAGAAAAGCTTTCAGAATTGGCAAGCACAAGCCCGCTGCTCGATTATACCTCAATATTCTTATCACCAATCAGGTTATTACGTAGGTAATGATTTGAACAGTTTAAATGCCCTGTCTGAACAGAATGTGAATACCTTCCATTTCTCAAATAGAAACGATCTGAGCTTAGGGTACAGTTTTCATGAGCAGTTTGCAATTGGTGCTAAATATAGCATGCTACGAGACTTAAACTCATTTACAAAAGAATATGACAGTCAACTGAAAAGTCAGCTAATAGGAGTATGGATAATGTGGAAACCTTAATCTTATCATAATGCATGTCCATTACTGTTTCAAGTGCACTTGCTTTTAAATGCTCAGCATGTTCAATCTGAATGTTGGGCTTATTTTACTTATCTGCACAAATCAATAAGACATAAAAAAGGGAGAATCTAAATAGACTCTCCCTTTTCATAAATATTTTCGAGAAAGATAAACTCTTATTGTAATTTAAAGTTTACAGGAACCGTGTATTGAACTCTTACAGCTTTTCCTCTTTGTTTCCCCGGCTTCATCTTTGGAAGTTCATTTATTACTCTAATTGCTTCTGTTTCTAGTGACTTCCCTCCTGGAACACCTCTTACAATAGTGACATCCCTCACTTTTCCATTCTCATCAATCATGTATCGCACAAATACTCTACCTGAAACTCCTGCATCTCTTGCCATGGCAGGATACTTTGTGTTCTTACCAATGAATTTTTGGATTTCAACATTTGTACATTGATCCATTTCTGCTTTTGAGCCGGCTCCTTCACAACCAGGAAAAACTGGCATGTCTTCAACTATTGTAAAAATCTCTGGCTCCTCAATCACCTCCTCAGGTTGCTCAAAAATCTCAGTTTCCATGTCTGCCTCAGAATCTTCGATTATCGCTTCATCTTCAATTTCCTTGTCATCTTCCACAATCTCCAAAATTTCTTGTGGCGGTGGTGGCGGTGGCGGCGGTGGTGGCGGTGGTTGATTTTGTTGTGTAATTGGGATGATTTCATCTTCAATGTCATCCATTTTTAATTGACCTAGGGAACTGGCGCTCTCTTCGTATGTTTTCCATTCGAAAGCGATAAGAACGAAGGACAAAGACAATACTAACCCTAAGGCAAAGAAAATACCTTTCTTACCCTCTAAGTCAGCTCTAGGATTCTTTTTTAGTTGCATGTTTTTACTATTTCAATTAGCTAATATAAGAAATTTTCAAACTCTTCTCTTCTTTTAATGTAAGCTATGTGTTAAGTTTTTTTAAATTGCTTCAGTAGATATAAAACAAGAAAAAGACCAACACAATTGGCGATAAAATCGAACAAATCTCCAGTTCTATTTTGAACAAAAAGATGCTGAACAGCTTCTGTTACTCCTGCAAATGCGAAAGCGAACATAAACAACCTAAAACGCAATTTCGTCAAAGAAGTTGTCCAGGCTATCAAACTTCCAAGAATGGCATACATGACAATATGAGCCAGCTTATCGGCGCCAACCGGAGGTTTTATAGTTAATTTTTCGAGTGCAGAAAAGCTTAACCAACAAATAATGAGAGCCCATATAAAAATAGGAACCCATCGTAAACGTTTCATTTAGCCTATCTCTGCTTGATATGCTTCAGCAGAAAGTAAATTATCTAATTCACTTAAATCTTCAATCTTTACCTTAATCATCCAACCATCTTCGTACGGACTATCGTTTACTGATTCAGGCGCAGATTCAATATTTTCGTTTACCTCAATAACTTCTCCTTTCAAAGGCATAAACAAATCAGACACTGTTTTAACTGCTTCAACAGTTCCAAAAACATCACCTTTTTCTAAGTTATCACCTTCTGTTTCAATTTCAACATATACAATATCACCTAATTCACCTTGAGCAAAATCAGTAATGCCTATTGTCGCTATATCTCCTTCTACTTTGATCCATTCGTGGTCAGAAGTGTATTTTAAATTTGCAGGAATATTCATATTTCAATTTTTAGTTGGCACAAATTTATCGAAAGAAAACTACTGAGAAAGCGTAAATCGCAAACTAATTCCAGCATTAGTATTTGCTGTTGGGAAGCTAGATGAAATTAGCGGTGTATTCGCTACTCTATCGTAAAATAACCTCAAATTCAACTTACTACTAAATCGATAATCCGCTGTAAACTTAATGGAAAAAATACGCTGACCCGAAGTCAATTCATTTCTATTTTCTACGACCCTTCGAATTATTGTTTGATTATCTCGTATAGAGATATCGGCTCTCAAATCTAGGTCGCTAGCTTTTTCCACTTTCCCAACCTTAAAAGGAAGTTTAACATTAGTCAATCTATAGCCTAGTCCAACAATATACTCTTTACCAACAACCTCAGTAACTTGATTGTTGGCAAAACTTAACGAAACATTTCGATCTTGTCTCATTTCTAATCGAGTTAACAGACTATTATTCCATGTCATATCAATATTAATCAAAGGACTAAATTGCTCACTAATGCTTGCAACACTTAATTGTTTGTTGGTTATAAAGTTGCCATTGGCATCTAACTGCGTAGGTGCTCCGTTATCGTCTGCCTCATATAGCTGGTTTCTAGTAAAGCTACCTACACTAAATGTAGAACGATAAGCATGATTTAAGGTCACTGTTTTAAATAGCTTTTTCAAAGCAGGAATCTTGGATAGTCCATCATAAGTTATGTTCCAATTTGGCATTGGTAACATTTGAGTAAAATCTTGTAAAAATGTACTATTCGGACTTTTCCCAGAATACGCAGAAATAAATGAATACAATAGAACTTCTTGCGCTGTTCCACTATATCCTAATGTAGAATCAGGAGCCAGTAGTTCAGCATTAACCCTATTGTTATCAATCAAAATATCTTGAATGGATTGTCGATTTTCCCTTAATTGCGTGAACGTAGCATTGTCAAAATTATCTGGATCGCTCTGTACAAAGGCAGTTCTAAAACTTAAAAACGATTGACTATAGCTTCCATTTACGATTACCGGAGAGCGAAAATTGTATTTCATACTATCCGGGTTATCATCGAAAAAGAAATTTCTTGTGGTGTTTTCTGATTCTCGCTTGCTAGCTTCTAACTGAATTCGAAGTCCTTGAATGGGTTGCAAAGTTGCCCGAATACTAAACTGACTACTGAATGTTTTAGAGAAGTCCCCACTTACAAATACTCCATCGACTAACCAATCAGGGCTCCCATCACCATTCCCATCATTCCTCGCTCTTTCTAGAAATGATTCTCCCGGTCTTTGAAGTCCTGCAACAAAGTCCCAACCCGGGGCACTCCAATTTGGCCCGAGACCAAGTACACTCATGCTTTGATTGTAGTTCGGTAAAACGGTTCCTTCTGTTTCGCTATAAGTAACATTGATATTCTTCAAACTC
>TARA_B110000503_G_scaffold95034_1_pt1 | contig 11248 bp, 15 predicted proteins | sample TARA_B110000503 | Tara Oceans TARA_B110000503 (sample SAMEA4397472) | marine metagenome | biome: Polar Biome; feature: [SRF] surface water layer (ENVO:00010504); material: water (ENVO:00002006), including particulate matter (ENVO:01000060) such as... | depth 5 m
GAATATCTTAACATTTTCTTCTACTTCGCTAAACTTACCATTGCCTCGAATATACTCGTATACATCGTGTATGCCGTCTATACTTACATTAACAGCAATACTACGAAACTTAGGCCAATAGTCGTATATTGTTCTACCTTTACCAATTCCTAGCTTAGTACCGTTGGTAGCATACTTTAATTCTATCTGATCTCCGTATTGTGCTAACTTGTCTAGTATTTTATAATGGTAAGGATCCATTAACGGTTCGCCACCCGCAAACTCTACACGCCTAAAAAACGGTAATAGTTTTTCAAAACTACTCCACCAGTTGTCTGAATTATCAAACGGTCCTATGTATTGTCCTGGTTTGTCTACAAGTGCATCAACAATTGGAATTAATATGTTATTTTCTTTTTTATAAAACTTAGTTACCTGATCCCAGTCTTTCCAACTGGTACTGTCCAACGGGTTACACATACGGCATTTTAAATTACACAAGTTATTAAGTTTAATTTCCATTGTAGGAAGCTCAAAGGGCATAGTAAAATCGTCGTTTAAAGCGTCTAGTGCATCAGGGTATAAGTTGACCCTAGCTTCAGGTATTACACCTGCTGTATGACGCTGTCGTAAGCTCTGTACACCCTGATCTTCAAGGTCGAAACAAGGCTTACATACTTCTGGACGTTCGTTGTTCAGTACTTGCCTACGTACTTCACGCATAGCATCACCGTTCCATACTTCTTCTAAGGTTTCCTTTTGAATAAAACCAATAGGCTGACTACGACAGCATACTTTAATGGCACCATCTTCTCGCGTAGCTAACCCTGTAAAAGGGTGCATACAAAATGTACAACTATCTGGCTTGTTCAATTGCCCACTCCCGTTCCTTGCACCAAAAACACTCTCCGCAGATAGGAACGGGTTGATTTGGTATGTATGTTTTATAATCTAACTCGTTAAATTCGCCTTCGCAACTGCGGGTAATGTCTAACAAGTCTTTGATATTATTTTTATAATATTGTTTTATGATCCAGTCTTTAGTAGTATACACGAAAGGATGACAAATGTCAACCCCCATATGCTTCATATGTAACGGCAATACTCCTTGATTTCGTTCTTCTAATGCACCTGGTATGTGTATATTTGGATTTTTATTAACAGCAGCAAACCAAGCATCTAACTTATGTGTATGAATTAAAAACTCGTTATGCGCTCTGAGTATAATTCTATTACCTGGTTTCATTGCTCCATATTCGTCAGTAATTAGTGGACTTGCTGGTTCTTCTAATTCGGGAGGAATAAATCCTTCTATGTGTTCTATACGGTTATTAAACGTGTTACGGAACCAGTCTACAACTTCTAGAGCAACATACCGTTGCCAGGGTCTTGTTTTCCACATACGAACTTGCGTAGTAAAATAAATGTCAGCATCTGTGTCTTTTAATATTAGGTATGCTAGTAGCGCACTGTCTGCGCCGCCACTTAGGCTAATACCAATACGTTTCCAGGTTTTATCTATAGTTAGATCCATATGCATATTTACCAAGAAATATACGCACTTAATAGAATTACGGTAAATATTACTATGCTTATAAAAACGCCATATACTGCTCCTGATAATGTTAAGTTTGACTTATTTGAAATAGGCAAGCACGACCTAACACATCCAACAGGCGACTTTTTTTATGATCCTTGGATACTAAAATCTGAGTATAAAGGTACAGTCTGGGCGGACATATGGAGTAGTTTACCGATTGACACAGGCCAAGCTAGGATTATTGTATTATCGTCTCCTAGCTGCTATACACAACACGCAGATATCGATGACAGATATCATTTAAATTTATACGGTAATGAAGACTATCTTATAGATGTGCAAAGTCAACAAATGTATAAACTCGAAAAAGATAATATTTGGTATGAAATGGATGCAGGCAGAATACATACGGCCATTAGTATAGGTGAGCATATGCGTATGCAACTAGTAGTTCGAAAACTTTTAACACGTAATATTTTAAACGATCCTGTTAATGTAACTATTACAGTTGGCGGGAATACTCCGAGATATCACTTTGATAATAAAATAAGTCCTTGGTTAAATTGGGCAAGCAAGCAATCAATCATAAACAGTTTTAAGCAATATGATACTACTGTTAGTTTTGATATAGAGCGTAGTTACTTACAAGAGATAAAGCATTTATTACCAGCAGAGTTTACATATGAATATAGATAACTGGACACCTTACCTTAAAATAAGCACAGATGGATATCCGTGTATGGCTCAGCAAACATACGAGCCGTTAGTAAGTCCGGACGGAAAAACATTTTGCAAAAATTATAGTTTTCCAAATGAATATCAATATAGAGAAACTACAGATAGGCCGCTGTATACTGATAAAGTTGTGGACTGGTTCTTCTTTAACGAGTTAACTTATTTAGAAGTAATGGAACATAAACCATATGCTCCTGAAGTATTAGATGTTGATTTTAAAAATAGAAGAATATTTTTAAAGTGGTATGGTGAAAGTTGTAATCAAATTATCTACAGCGGCAAACTTTGGCCGCAGGCACAATGGCGTAAGCAAATTAGAGACATTATAGTAGACCAATACGATAGCGGAATATATAAATTAACTATGTACCCGCATTGTCATTACATTGATAATAATGACAATATGCGAGCAATCGATTGGTATGGCTGCGTACCGATCGATGAGCCTTATATTGAAGAAAAGTATATGCAAGGTATTATACACGAAACTGCACAGTTTAGATTAGAAGAAACTGGTATAGCAATAGATAATGTACTAAATTTAGAAACTATGTTTAAACGTAGTTTAGGTACACACGTATTATGGGGAGATCAAGATATGAGTTATATATACAAGGAATTATTCAGTGAATAGAAAACTGAATATTGGGTTCTACGGACATAGTATGGCTCAGTGGTCAAAACAACAAGAGTTTTCGTATATTACAAAAATTAAAGATCATTTTAATGCTAATATCGTAAGTCACGGTGTTGGTATGGGATCTGAAGAGCGTGTATTATTTGATTTAAAGAAAACAAAGCATTTAGATTTAGCAATAATACTTCACTCCAATCCTGATTTTTATTTTGTTCCTGCAGAAAATAGAGATTTTTGTACTATGGACAGAGACTCGTTAGTCAACAAAGTTCCAAATGGCACTGTAAAAGAATGGTTTAAAAAATTAGGATTTGAGAATGATATTGACCAGATTGCTGATCATTGGGAGAAGATACCCAATATGCCTTGTTACGAAATATTAAAGGATTTTGATCTAGCACCGTCGTATTGGAAAGATGAAGTTGATTCCTTTACTAAGTCGGAAAATAAAAAAACACTTTTTGAAGAATGGAGTAACGGCGGATCTAGTGATGCTATAAAAGAAGTAATGAAATTAAATGAAAAGTTTGCTTCAGAAATTGATTATTATTTAGGATTATTTGATGCACTAGAATTAATGAAAAAATATTTGTATCATCATGATTTACAAATGAATAGGTATTATGGTGCATTAATGCAAATAGACCAATATTTAAAATTTAAAAATATTCCTGTAGTGCATTGTTTAGGCAAAGACTACTGGTATCCAAAATGGTTTAAATTTGAAACCGGCGTCTGTGATAGTGAAATTTATAAATTGCAGCACGAAATTACCGGTCACTATGCGTATGCAGTAGATTCAGAAAACAATATGTCCGAAGAAGGTAACCAAATAGCGTTTGATATGATTATGCCATTAATTAATCAAGCAATGGAAAAAGTCAATAAGTAATGTTACCGGGTGCAGGAGTTCTGAAAGATGATCCCGGCCCGGGGAAGGTTGACAGAGTGGTTTATTGTACCGCAGTTATGCGGCAAACGTGCAAACGTTTCGGGGGTTCGAATCCTCCACCTTCCGCCAAATAAGGAGAATAGATGCCTAAATATGTTGGTACAACAACTGGTATTATAGATTGGGATCCTATTGTAGAAATATGCAAGCAGTCTAATACCGGCGACAGAAATACAGTGACGAGCGTAGTTGACAGAAGTGAAGCAGGCGCAGAAGGTACTCTATTACACTCTTATAGAGGAATAATAGATACTTGGAAAAATGCAGGATATAAGTTAGAAGATATATATTGGCACGATTATTATCCAGGCGAACATTTTGATATTGCGATACAGACTAAATTTGCAGAGATTGTAAATGCACAACCTCGTAGAGTATTTGTAAGTGATGTTGCACCTGGCCGCAACGTTCCGTATCACTGGGATGTAGAAGATAAAGAAGAAGAATGGTTAGCTGAAGGAACACTCAAACGATGGGTGTGCTTTATAGATAAACCGCGTTGGGGAAGTGTGTTAATATTAGAAGATGAATGCTTTCATAATATAGAGCAAGGTGCTATATGGGAATGGGATAACTATCGCAGTTATCACGCAGGAACTAGTTGTGGTGAGCATAATCAATATCTATTTCACTTCTTAGGGAGACCAAATGATTAAAAACTTAGGAGTATGTGATACCGTAGATTGGGACAGCATTATTGCACAATGTGCTAGTGTTGAGCCCGAGTTTATAGGACCAAGCCACAAGCGTGGAGATACTATACCTGGTCTAGATCCTATTTTAGATATGTGGGAAGAAGCAGGATACAAAACTGTACACGAAGACGGAACAGCAGGATGGGATATGTTTATTCCGGGCAAGCAGTTTGATCAAAGCATAGTCAATACTTGGAACAAGTTTTATGATCTAGATTGTAAAAATGTTTGGATAAGCAGAGTCTGGCCAGGCCGTTTTGCTCCTATTCATTGGGATGTACACGACGATGAAGCAAACTTACCAGAATGTAAACGTTATCATACACATATTGGAAAACCTGCTTGGGGACACATTTTTATTGCAGGAAATGATTGTTTTTATAATCAACCTCAAGGAACAACATTTGAGTGGGCAAATAGAAAGCTGTGGCACGCAGGAACTAACTGTGGCACTACACCTAAATACATATGGAATGCTTGGTAATGGAAACAGGAATAGTACAATGGTTTAATGACGCTAAGGGTTTTGGATTTGTAAAAACTGAACAAGGTGATCAGATAATATGCGAAAAATGGCATATGCTGCACGAGCCCAAAACTATGAAAGAACGTCAGCGCATTAGTTTTACTAGATCGCAATGGAATAGCAGAGATGTTGCAAGAGAAATCACAGTATTAGAAAATGATGCTGTACCGGCTCCTATTCTTAATATGAATCAAGGTAAAGTTTACAGTGAATTTCCTTTAATTATTGTATTTGAAAATGCTGTTTCGGAAGATATGTGCGATGAAATAATGGCAAAGCACATTGCAGACGGAATGAACTTTGATGCAGGAAAGCAGTCACGCCAAGAAAGTTATACGCAAGTAACAGAAGATGTAGAACAGCGCGGTATTAGTTTAGGAATGGATCCGCATCATTATAACATTATTGCAAATAGTATTGTAGACAATTGCGGATTTCCTCATTCATTTATTGAAGCAATTGATATTTATAATTACGATACTGGCAGGTATTTAGATTTGCATCACGATTATCCTTATTTTCCAGACAAGATTAATTATTACTCACACGGTAATAATGATAGAGTTGGTACTAGTATTTTATATTTAAATGATGATTACGAGGGAGGTACTACATATTTTCCTAAATTAGGAGTAGACATAAAACCTAAAAAAGGAAGTATGCTATATTTTAAACAGTGCTATGATGAACCTACAAATTGGAGTACTATACACGAGAGTACAAAAATTATTAAAGGCACAAAGTGGATTGCAAGTTGTTTCTTTAGTGAAAGAGAACGAATTGGATTTACAGACAGGAGCGAATTTATGCCAGAAGAAAACCCAACATTTGACGAGCCGTTTTACATTAAAAAGTTTATGGAAATACAACGAGGTAATGTGCAGTTATATCGCAAACTTAAAAACATAGAAACAGATTCTAATCTACGAGCACAAGTTGAAGCAATATTAGGTAAAGACTTCTTTAATAACTTAGATGATTTAATAAAGTGAAATATTATATAACCGGCAGTACAAGAGGCCTCGGAAAGTTTCTAGCAGATTATTTTAACTGCGAATGTTTAGATAGACCGGTTGATTTAAACACAGATATAGATTTAGTTGTTAGTAGCATTAAAGAAGGCAGTACTGTAATTTTAAATGCACACGCTTCGCAGCTAAAATATGTATATCAACTAAAGGATAAATGTAAGCTAGTTATTTGCGGAAGTATTGCAGCAGTAAATCCTGATTCTAGTATGATAAAATATAGTGAAGAAAAATACGACTTAGAAAAAACAGTAACACAACTGTCATTACATAGTAAATATCCGATGTTGTACTTACGATTAACAAGTAGCAGTTATCTTGACTACAACACAGTTGCTCGTAGCATACATTTTTGGTTAGATAACCCTTCAATTACTTTTATAGGATATAACATTAATGAGTGAAAAGAAAATTATAATTACAGGGCACACTAGTGGAATTGGTAAAGCAATTTATGACAAATTTACAGAAGTAAGTTGTAGAGAAATCATAGGTATGAGTCGTAGTAATGGATACGATATTGAAAAAGATTTTGACAAAGTTGTAGAAGAAGCAACTGGTGCAGAAATTTTTATTAATAATGCATACCGTGATAGCCAGCAACTAGAACTATTTAATGCGTTGAAAGACAAAGTTGATATGATGGTTGTTATGGGTAGTGTTAGTAGACATTACCCTGAACTTATTCCTACTGACTATGTACACGATAAGCAAGCTCTTGCAGAAGCGTGTCGTTTAGAAAGTATTAATCCTAACGGGATTCCTATACTACACTTAGATTTAAGTTTCATTGAAGGCACTAATATTAACAATGATGATCCTACAGCATTTACAAGTGACTATACAACTAGCTTTGAAGACATTGTAGATACTATTATATTTTGGGCAGGTAAACCTAGTATAAGGCAAGTTGAATTTCGTTGGAAGCTAACTGAACACGTTATGAATGAGTTTAAACGTATTAATCCTAATTGTAATAGCAGTAATGTAGAGTACAAATAATATGCAAAAAATTCATTTAACTACTCCTATGTCAGTTATTATAAACAATCTTTGTAATATGACGTGCAGCCATTGCGCTGGCTTAGCTTGTTTTAATTTTGCTGGACAGCAAGTCTGGAAAGACTCAAAAGAAAAATACGAGCGTTGGTCTGAAATAGTAGACATAGATGAAATATGTTTTGCCGGTGGGGAAACATATTTAAATATGGAATTGCCATTGTGGGCTAGTGAATTTAATAGACTCTGGCCTAATGCACTATTAGAAATAACAACAAATGGTACTAGATTACAGCAAAGACTTGAGTTTTCTAGAGAGTTCTTAGCAAGAGAAAAAAATCTCTTAACAGTAAGTGTACACGATCACACAGACTGGGAAAAAATAAAAGCTGATCTAGAAGCAACTTTGATACCTTGGGACTATTATACTGAAGAAGACGCAATGATTCCGTTACAACAATGGAAAAGTATAATGTATAAAGATAGTAAAACGCATAGAACAATTGCTAAACTATTAAGTGTTACAGAAATGGTCCCACCATATTATAAAAGTGTAAGCAACGGAACTGTATATCTCGAAATGGACGGCGACCAAGAAGCAAGTCATAAAGCGTGTCCTTGGAGTCACGTATACACGTTTCAAGAAGGACTGCTGTATAAATGTACACTCACAACTAACTATCCAGAAGCAATAAAACAAGGAAGCTTTGAACCTAAAGCAGATAGTCTTCTAAAACAGTATAAACCTTGCGACCCATTTGATGATATTAACATTGTAAGCAAATTTTTAAAAAATCTAACAAAGTCTATACCACAATGTACATTATGCGCTTTTGACAAACAGCACGATACTTTAAGATTAAGTAGAACAGTAGATCAGGATATTAATAGAAAAAAAGCATTTAATAAAATTCCTATCAAATCTATTTAAGTCTAATAGTTAAAAATTTATTAAAACTTGCATCTGCTATAATTTCTATGTCCATCTAGGAAACCTTTCTAAGTTTTCTAAAAACTTATTAGGATGTATTTGCCATACAGTTTGGTCTGTGTGTCTATAATGTACATCCTTAATTTTTTCAACAATGTCTAATTTAGCAAGGGTAGGAAAGTAATAACTATGTACTAGTCGTTGACTAGCAACTTTGCTAGCATTACTTGTTGCATACAACTTACCGTGCCCTGCCCATTTAATACACTGTGGAAGTAAAAATTGATCTGTTAAATTTTGATGTTCCGCAACTAACCGTTTAGGTGTAATAAGCCCTTTGTCTTTGCGTGACTCTGCAAATGTACAAACTCTAGTAAGTATCCTGTAACTGTTTGGACCCATTACATCGTCAAAGCTATGTGCAGCACAACTTCCTATAGCACGTTCATCTTCGTACAATATCCAAACATTCCATTCGCGTTCATTATAAAAACACTCGATCATTGCTTTTTCACTAGAATTGTTAACAAACCCTCTGCGAGTAGCCTCGGCATAAAAATCAGCTAAGTCTAGTTCGGGCGTCCATTCTATAAGTTTAAACATATATTTGTTTAGCCTTTTCCATTACATCATTGCAAAAGTTTGTTTTAAAACTTTCAAATGCTAGTAGTTGTATGTCTTTGTGTGCAGTAGGAGTATCTACGTCGATCCCAGCAGCAGTCATCTTAGGAAATAAGTCTGCTTGTCTATCTTCGCTGATATGACTCATTACACTACGTAGACTAATATTAGCATCATCCTTGTCGTATGTAAAGAAATAATTCATACTTTTAAGTTTGCCGTCTACTATAAAATAGCTAGATGGATGTAAGCTATATTTGTATAACCCTAGCTCTTTATGTGCTTTAAAAATATTAAGCATCTGTATATCCCAGTCAGGAATAACCTTACTGTAATCATCACCCTGACATCCAGCAAGTTCCCACATATCAACTCCGTCAATTTCTAAATAAATCTTTTTGTTTATCAAGTCAATATCGTATTTAGGAACCATATCAGGATAGTATGTACCCATCAAATGTAGATACATAACTTCTCTGTCAAACTTTTCTTTCATTAAGCTTGGATCAACTACTTGATTATGACCATAATGATATTCGGTGTCATTATAATACCATTGGCAGAACGTTTTTTTGTCTTTACTAATAAGGCTAGTGTAGATTAAATTATTTCTACATAGTCCTTTATTAGGCACGTTGTTGTAATAGTATTCAAAGTTAGTGTTCAAAGTTAATTACCTTTATGTCTTCTGTTTCTGTAAAAATACAATCAATATTAGGATGTTGATCTATTTTATCTGCTGTAAATAAGAACTATCGGTTTCTGTGCTCATACACATACTTACCTGATAAGTATATGTATGACAACTACTTTTGAAGAAAAACTCAAACTCAACGGGACGTTAATAGTAATTACAAATAATTCTTGCAATCTAAGTTGTAGCAATTGTTTGTTACTTCCGCATTTTGAAAAACAAGAAGAGTACAGCTGGAACAGCATTAGTGATCGTATGGAAGCTTGGGCTAGATCTCTAGATGTAGACGATATTGCAATTGCCGGCGGCGAAATGTTTATGCATCCTAATTTAGATGTTTGGTTTAGTAATTTAAGAAGATTATGGCCTAATGCTCGTATTGAAGTTCCTACTAACGGAACATTATTATCAAAAAGATTAGAATTGTCTAGATTAATTTGTAGTGACAAAAATGCAATTTTAAGAGTTTCTTGTCTTTATGATAATCCTGACAAATATAAAGAAATAGAATCTCAGATACACGAAGTGTTAGACATTTGGAAAGATAATTTAGAAATAGTTAGTGACAATGAGGGCATTAACTACTACGTAAATAATAATCTAGTTTTACGATATCATAACATTACGCACTTTGCTAACCCGTATTACCAAAATATTACAGGTAAAAATGTAAATTTTCATATGAACGGGGATCAAGAAGAAAGTTTTAAAAAATGCATATGGCACGCCGACTACATTTTACAACACGGATTACTAAATCATTGTCCTGCAACTGTTAATTATGCGTCTTCTAACTCAGTATTAAGATTCTCACCAGAAGTAGTAGAATCTTTTAAAAAATATACACCCTGTGATCCATTAAAAGGGGCAGAGTATATTAAATGGTATATAAATGAGTATAAACAAAACTCCATAGAAGTATGTAAGCATTGTGCATATGACAAAAGAGTAACTGATAAACTTTTTAATCTTAAGGTAGTGCAACTACCATCTACAAAACTCTAGCAATAATATTACAAATATCGTCGTCTGAAATACCGTGTGGATTGTTGGTTGCAACACTATCTACAATGTGTAGACAACTGTTAGTATTGTTCTTAATAAAATTTTTAACTATGTTTATATCTATAAAATCATTGTTACTATGTATAAATTCTATACTACTTTGTAATTTTATATTATGGGTATTAATGTAATAAGTTGGGCAAGCTAGTTTGTTATTTTCTTTATTAAACTTAGAAATAACAGTAGAGACATTGTTAGTAACTAAATTACTATAGAAATTAGGTAATGTTGAAATACAAATAATTTTATTTGCAGATTTATTATTTTTAACTTGCATTATTAAGCTTGCAATTAGGCCTAAATATCCTCCAGAAGACTCTCCGATAACTAGTAGATTATCTGTTTTGTCTCTATAATATGTTATTATATTTAAAATGTCTTCTACAGGTGTTGGATATTCTTCCAACCTATGGTTTGCATTGATTACGGTATAACCCTTTTCATTAATAACTTTTACAAATTTTTGATTTCTAGTCTCACTTTTGTCACCTTCAAAAAACCCGCCGTCGTGTATATACACCGCAATTCCAACCGGCATAGAATTTGTAATTGTTTCAATATCAAACTTCATATTATTACTTACCTGATAAGTATGTATATGATTAGAGGAATTGGCGGAAAGCCTTACATTAACCTAGACCCTTACTTACCGGTAAGTAAGTTTGTCAGTTTGCATCCTGCAATAGCAAGAGGATTAGCTTGCGCAAGAGAGTACGCAAAAGAAGGTACTTGGATGGCTCCTGGATTTGATTGGAAAGATTCTAGTTACATTATGGACTGGAAGCCAATATACAAAGCGTGGAACGAATATCAAGCATTACCAGACGATCATCCTATTAAAATAGA